>Ga0222633_1000005_pt1 | contig 245881 bp, 203 predicted proteins | sample AntAcemetageno48_FD_179816 | JGI IMG/M metagenome (GOLD analysis project Ga0222633, IMG submission 179816) | Saline water microbial communities from Ace Lake, Antarctica - #48 | ecosystem: Environmental > Aquatic > Non-marine Saline and Alkaline > Saline | place: Antarctica: Ace Lake...
GAAGACTCAGTACCTGTTCCGCATTAATAAAGGGATGCTCGATCCGGCGGAGGACGTGAATGATCACATGGTCGACGAGCTTCGTCCGATCCCGTTTCCGAACATGATTTATCTCGGTGACGGACCAACAGACGTGCCCTGCTTCACGGTCATGAAGCGGTTCGGGGGGCATAGTATTGCGGTCTATAATCCCGGCGACAAGACTCGTGTCAGCTTTCGCAAAGCCTTCCAACTCGCCGGAGTTTCCGGTCGCATCAAACACATTGCCCCGGCTGATTATCGCGCGGGAAGTCACCTCCGCCTCATCCTTGAGGAAACCGTCCTCGATATTGCTTCACGCATTGTCGAAACGAGGCGGCGCGAGCTGGTCGACGGCACTGTCGCCGCACCGACGCATTGAGGGGGAATCTCTAAATCTCCTGCAGTAACTCCGAAAGCTCATCGGCGGGCCATTGGCCGGGGGCGTTCGGTGACTGGAGATAGCCGTAGTTCAAGCAGGAGCCGGCCTTCGCAAGAACGAGGCGGGAAAGTTTTCCGAGCGGTCCCATTCCCATCGCGGAAATGAGACGGCCTTCGCTGCGGTGATGCTCGACGAGCTCGACGACAGAAAACAGATCCGACATCTCCTCGATGATCACCGCGATTTTCGCGATGTCTGCGCCGAGATCGTAGGCTTCACTCACTTTGTCTTTCAACGAGTCGATCCCGGGAAACTTTTCAAAGTCGTGAAACGACCCGATGAGCTGAACCTTCTTCGACTTCACCAACTTCGGGAATGCGTTGAAGGGGGCGCTCCGGAGCGAAGCGATTTCAGTGTCGACGAGATCCACTTCCGGAAGAAAGCGCTCGTAAAGTTCGATGCGGGCCTCGTCGTTCAGCTTGAGGCTTCCTCCTTCGGCGGCCCGTCGTGCTGTCGCGAGGACAGGGTATTCCGAGTCCACGACCGTGACAAAGGCGTCATGAATTTCGGCATGGAGCGTGTCGAGGCGGAACTCGAGGACATCAGCCTTTGACGTGCCTCCGTTAAAGAAATAAATCAGGTCGGCCGGTTGGGTGACCGTCGCGACGACATGGGGTTTTGAAGAAAGGTCTGGTTTCAAGGTTAAGCGATGAAACGATAAAGCCCGGAGAAAGGCAATGTTTCTGTCAGGAAAATGTGAATCTAATTTCGTTCGAAAATCCCTACAGAACTTAATCATTTCGAGGGGGCTGCGTGGGTGGGGCTTGCTGAGCTTTTCCTAGGAATCGTTTCGATTTGTAGCTTCAGGATGAGGCAATAGTGTCGCAACCACCGCTTCAGGGGAAACGCAGGAGGTATTCACGCGGAATCAGTTCGTAGTCGTTTGGATCGAGCGTTTCCTCTGCGGGACCCGATTCCGAATACCAGATCACGGGGCGACCATTTTCACCTAGTTGATAACCGTAATTCGGCGAGTCCGCCAGTCTGAGGCGGGTAGGGTATTCTCCGTCCGTTGAAAAAGAGTATTGAGCCTCAAGCGCGAGCTTAGTAAGTTGAGAGATCACTTGAGTTTTCTGCACGCGGTTGTGCATCGCCTCCATTTCGTAACCGGATTCGAAAAACGACGCTAAAGGGTCCGGATGAATCGTTGCCGGAGAGTCGGGGGAGATAGTCTCATAGAGTTGGTTCGCGAAGCTGGCATCCATCCACCCTTTCGGAATCAGATAGATCGCGACGCGGCTTACGCGCCGTTCCAGAGAGTCCAAACTCGGCAGGTCGTATCCCAGTAGGGTATTTGGGATCGTGATCCATGGTCTCAGGTATTCAAGATCTTGAGACTGTGCGATGCCGTTCCGGTATTTTCCCGGGGTTTGCACGACTTGGTATGCAATCGCGTTTTCCTGCTCCATCGTTTCCTGCCAAGTCACTTTCTGTGACGCTTCATCAAGTTTTCGTCGTAATTTCCGAGCTGAATTTTTGGACCAAATTCGTTTTTCGATTCCATGAAGGATTTGATCCTGAGACTTCTTGAGCATCGATAGTCCAATCACTTTACTGATGAGGTTCTGACTGGTCGTCATGTGTTTGTGCAGATCGCACATCGCAATAATCCATTTAGCGGCCTGCCTTTCTTCTCCGAGCTCGATGTTGATCTGAGCATTGAGCTGGAATGACTGGTGTGCTTCCCGCCAAAGTCCCAGGTGTTGAAGCTGAGTAGAGAAATCGCTTACGTCCATGACGATTCTCCAATCGCATTTCAAGAGTTCTAGATCTTGGTGGAAACGGAGAAGATCTTCATTTCGCGAGAGTAATAATAATTTCAATTTCTCAGCGCTTTCATACTCGCTCAGGGGTTCGTGAAAATAGATCGCGAGCGGCGCTATGGGGTGAGAGGAAGGGTTTGGCGAAGCTTCGATGGAGCCAACCAAGGGCGGTAGGGGTTCATGTCCGAACCACGCTTCAGGATCCCGTGATCCGCCTCGGTAGGCTAGCTCGATAAAATGAGTCGCTGCAAAGTTCTCTTCATCAGGGACTTCCGGCCCCAGGATTTCATTGAGATCGAGCCGATACCCGGCGGCGAGATACTCTGTTCTCGCCTTTTCCAGCGCGAGATGGCCGCGTGTGTTTTCGACGAGATAAAAAATCGCTATTCCAGCCACGCTAATCAGCATCAACAGCAAAAAGCCGCGACGAACTTCCCACCCATTTTCTGCTTTGCAAAAATAACTCACGGAGAAATCCTGAATGATTTGAGGTCGCACTACAATCTGGAAATGTCTTCGCTTGGGGATCGAGCTTGAGAGGACATTAAAAAGAATCTGCCCCCTATCTCCGAAATACACCTCTCTCTGAAGCCACTACCACGTTTTGACGTTGTCTTCCCAAGTCGAAAAATCACCGTCCGGACCGGCTGACCAGACGAGAATCGATTCGGGGAGTTGCGAGCCGCCAATGTTAGGGTTCGGATCAGGGTTATCAATGCGGAGATCTTGATCGAAATCGAGTCGAACTCGATAGGGATTGCCCCAAGCGTCCCAAAGGCCAGATGTCCCATCTCGATTTACTGTCGTTCCCGAGTGCGGTTTGCCATTCCTTACTTTTGCTCGTTTCCCCCCGTAGAAGACGATTCGGCGCGGATTTTGCATCTCCAGTTGCCCGCTTATGGTTCCCTGCAAAATTGACATCAGAGACCCTTCGCTAGTGGACGATAGCTGCCACTCAAAACCCTCAAGAGGATATCGCTGAAATTCAGTGTGGTAGGCCTGAATCGCATTCTTAAGGTTATAGGCGTTGTTGGCAGTGATGTTGTAGCCGGGACGAGAATAACAGCCCGCTTGGGGCCAAGCAAGAACCCCGAGCGCTGCTATGGCCAATAAAATCAGCAGCTGAGTTGATGGTTTTTTCAGCTTTTGAGAGATCCATCCCATACAAGCTTGTAACATTTTTGCCGGAAGCGGGTCAATCCCGACTCACCAATTGACCGGCCACAAAAAAGCCCCATCCTTTCGGACGGGGCTTTTTCAAACTTGTTTTCGGTGAACCCGAAATCCTACGCCTGCTGATTATCCTCAGGGAACACGGTGTCCTGTGTCTCAGGCAGGCCGGGGACCCGGGTCGGACGGATTGGGAGTTCGCCGTTGATGTCGATATTATCGGGCACCAATTTCTGCTCGGCTTTGGTCATGTCTTCCCAGGTGATGCGCTTGCCGGAGTAGCAGGCGGTGCGGCCGAGAATCGCGAGGAGGGTCGAGTGACCGATCCACTCGGAGTCGTCCTTGCGCTCGCCGGAGCGGATCGCGCCGAAGAACTCTTCGTGCTCGAGATCGTACATGCTCTTCGTGACACGGGGCTTGCGCCAGTTCCACGGATTTTCGCCGATGATCTCGGCGGAGCTGGTGCCGAATTTAGCGATGCCCTTGGTGCCGTAGATGGTGTCACCGGTGAAGTTGTAGGAATCAAGAAACTGACGCCATTCGACGTGGCAGTTCACGTTGTTCTCATACTCATAGGTGATGCTGAAGTGGTCGTAGATGTTGCCCTCGTTATTCGCGCGGGTTCGTCCACCGCTGCCGAAGGCGGCGACAGGATCAGCGTCCTGCATCGCCCAGGAGATCCGGTCGACATTGTGGCAGCCCTGCTCGACGATGCCATCTCCGCTGAGCCAGGTGAAATTGTACCAGTTTTGCAACTGCCACTCGGTATCACTCATCCCGTCAGGGCGGCTTTCCGGTGCCGGCATCGCTTTGACGGGTCCTGCATAGTAGAGCGAGTGAATGCTCTCGACGTCACCGATCGCTCCGTCGTGAATCTTCTCAAAGAGAGGCCGACCGTGCTCGCTGTAGCGGTAGCAGAATCCGCAGAGGACGGAGAGGTCTTTCTCGGCCGCGAGCTTGCTCGTTTCGAGGAAATCATAAACACCGGCAATGTCAGTGGCACAGGGCTTTTCGACGAAGGCGTGAATCCCGGCATCGACCGCAGCCTTGAAATGCTGAGGACGAAAGGCGGGGGGCGTCGTGAGAAGAATGACATCGACACCGGAGTCGATCACTTTCTCGTAGGAGTCCAGTCCGCTGAAAACGCGCCCGTCGATGCTCTCGCTGACTTTGTCACGGACGGAGGCATACTTGCGCACCATCTCGAGTTTCTTCGTCGCCTCTTCCATGTAGAGATCGCCCATGGACCAGAGCTCGACATTATCGTCGGCGTTCATCGCGTTCATCATCGCGCCGCCGCCGCGTCCACCGGTGCCGACAACACCGATTTTCAGTTTTTTATCATTCGGGGCGCCGAAGGTGACGGAGGGGAAGGCGATCGCAGCACCGGTCGCGGCGATGGCTCCGGTTTTCTTCACGAAATCGCGTCGTGAAGTTCCAAGGGGGGCGGGGTCAGTTTTTTCGCTCATAAAATAGTCTTTTCGTCTCTGGATACAGCGTCACCAAAAGGAAGGATTCGCCCAATTTCCGCTCAAAAGTCAGCCCGATTTCCCGACGTGTCAAAAAGCGTTCCGCACGCGATCACCTCCCATTTCACTGGCAAAGTTCGTCAACTTCGCGCAGGAACGAGGCGTGATCGGCGCGCCCGTATGAGATCGTTTGAAACCCGGCTTCCCGGCCGGCCTCGCAGTTGGCAGGGAGGTCATCGATGTAAAGAGTCGTGGCGGGATCGAGGGCGATCGTCTCTTTCACGATCTCGTAGATCTTTGGGTCCGGCTTCATGCAGCCGGCTTCGTGGGAGTAAACGCGCCCGTCAAAGCAGTCGAAAACGCGGTATGTCTTCTCAAAAAACGGGACGTGGATGCCGTTCGTATTGGAGAGGAGGTGGAGTGGGATCCCCTCGGCATGGCGGGCCTCGATGAAAGCGACCATCGGCTCGTTGAGCTCAAAGATGTCCTCGAAGGAGGAGGATAGAAAATCACGATCTCCCCGATAGCCGATCAACTCGATCGTCCGGTCGTAAAACTGAGCTGGTGTGATTTGCCCCATTTCGAGAGTGTCGGTAAGCGTGGAAACACGGGCGAGAATCTCCTCCGCGAGGCAGTTGGATAGCGATTCGATCCGTCGCGCCGCCTTCATGAAGTCAAAGGCGATAATCACATTTCCAATGTCGAATAAGTAGGCGTTCACCATGAGCGGACTTAACAGGGTTAGGTCGGGAACTCAAGAGGGTTAGGTCCTCATCTCCTCATCTCCTCATCTCCTCGTCTTTCTCTTTTCCGATGGCAGGGGGGGCGGGGGAGGAAAAAAGAAAAGGATTAGGATAAGGGCAAAGAGCCCTTGGAGGAGCACTTTCAGTGAGTCGTAATGTCACACCGAATTGGCGCATCGGGTTTTTAAATAGAGCCATAATGGCGCTTTTCAGGCTGGGGTTTGGATTCGGATAATATTGTAATCGGTTCATGGTGAGTGGTTTGTGTGATTTCAAAGTTCTCTGGCATATCTCATGCGCTCTGTTTCAGCGGAAATTCAATCCAACCTACTACTTATGAAAATAATCCGATATAACGATCCAACGAACGACACGAACGATTGGGATTCCTTCTTTGCGGATCCCTTCCGGGCTTTTGCTCCGCTCTTTGCGCCCCGCAGCACTTCGGCGTCCACGACGCCCGAACATGCGGTCGAGTGGTATGAAGATGATGAGCATTTCCACGCTCGCATCGAGCTGCCCGGCGTCAGAAAAAGCGATCTGCACCTCGATGCGGAGGACGGCATTGTTCGTCTCAGCTACGGGAAAGACGTCCGCTCTTCTGAAGAGACGGAGACCGGGACGTTCGAGCGCTACCTGCGCACTCCGGAAGGAACTGATGTGGCCGGAATCGAAGCCAAACTCGCTCACGGCATTCTCGAATTGACCTTCCCGAAGAGCCCCGAGCGCAAGCCCGTCAGCATCGAGGTCAGCTAACTAATAAAAACCCAATTCAACGAAAGAAATTATCATGAGTGAAAACAATGAACTCTGCGCCGCGCCTGCGGCCAAAACGGAATCCACGGCGCTGCAAGTCCGTCCGAATCTCGTCCACAAGCCCACGTATCGCTCCCACTACAGTGAGAATGCCTGGGAAGTGGTCGTGAATCTGCCCGGGGTGGTCAAAGATCATCTCGAGGTCACGGTTGAAAACGAAATCCTCGAGATCCGCGCGACCCGTGTCCTCGACACGCCCGAGGGCTGGCGCCCGCTCGCCCGTTATCCGTCGGAGAAAAACTACCGTCTCCGCCTCGATGTCGGACCCGAGGTCGATCCCTCAGGGATTTCGGCCGGTCTTGAAGATGGCGTTCTCACCCTGGAGCTTCCGCTTCGTGAAGAAGCGAAGTCGAGAAAGATCGAGGTGAAATAACCAACCCTCAGCGGCAGGGCAGGAAACGCTTTGCCCACGAAAGACGGTCATCGCAGAAACGCGGTGGCCGTTTTTTGCGTCGCAGAAGATTGAGATCTTCCGGGCGGAGGGCACGTTCGATCTTGCATGAGGATGATTTGCCACTCGTTCACGAATTTGGTAGCTTTCTGGAATGATTCTTCGAATTCAGAGGCTGGTCATTGCGGGAGGGCTCTCGCTCTTCGCATGGGGATCTCTCTATTCGCAGGATGATCCGGCAGAAGAACTCGCCGCTCCTCAAGGCGCCCGCGCCGGGACGATGGACTCACGAACCTCGGTGAGTGAGCTTCCGGATTCGGCCCGCTTCGGCGAGATTGAACAGGTCACGGTGAAGGGCGAAAACCCGAAAGCTCGGGCCATGTTTCTTTCGTACGTCCGCGAACTCAGGGGGGATTTTCGCTGGTCGATCTACAAAAGCCATCAGGCGAATCAGTTGATCTCAGGTCGCGACGCCTGGGAGATTCCCATTCGCGTGGAGCTGTGGGGCGAGGTGGGCGATGTTTACCGGGGGGAAGACGCCCGGATGAGCGTTGAGCTTAGATCCGACGACCGGTTTCATATCCTTTTAGCGGCCCGTCTCCACGACAAATTTGAGGAAGAGGAATTCCGACTCGCGGCGGTTAGGGCGCTAATTATCGAACAGATGCTGACGCCTTTCGTGCCTAATCCTTATGCCTTGAACGTGGAGAAGCTCGTCGCCCCGGAATGGATCGTGCATGGATTTGACGCCATGATCGAGCATCGTCGCACCGGTCAGCGGAGCGTCTTTTATTCCGGAGTGCTTAAGAGCGGAGTGTTCATGACGCCGGATGAGTTGTTTTCCGAAAAGGATCCGCTGAGCCTCGACCCCATCAGCTATGCGATCTATCGCGTTTCCGCCTCCGCGATGGTCACGGCATTGCTGGATCAGGAGGAGGGGGATCTCGGGATGCGTGAATTTCTCGGAGACCTGACTTTACTCGCGGGGAGTGGAGAGTTTTCACTGCTGAAGAAGCACTTCCCTGCGTTCCGGGAAATGGATCAGGGGCTCGATAAGTGGTGGACACTTCAAGTCGCAACGATGGGGCAACGTCAGCGCTTTGAGTTTCTGGATCGGCATGAAACTGAGCGATGGTTGACCGAGGTGCTGACGATTGGTTTCAATGGTGAAGAGGAGGAAGAGAGGCCTCCGGAAAAACGGAAGTTCTTTGAGCGATTTAAAAAAGCGAACCAAGAGGACGCTCCGGAAGGACAGTTCATCGGGACGATTGATCAATTTTCGGAATTCATAGATCGTAAGGGTGCTGCCGAAAAACTTACGCAGGTGCTCAACAATCTTCAGCATGTCAAAGTGTCAGGATTCCCGCTCTACCGGCCGGTGTTTGATCGTTATGAGCTGGTCATCAATCAGCTCGTGCAGGGTGACACGAAAGGGGCGAGCGTGGAATTGGCGGCCCTTGCCCAGCTGAGGGAAACGATCGGAAATACCTTGGAACGCTCCGAGGACTATTTGAACCACTTTGAGGCGACCCAGTCTCCCCGGCGAAGCGATGTCTTTGACGACTACATGCGCATGCGTAAAGAGTTCGAGCGGCGCGGGAATCCGGTGCGTGAGGATCGCATCACGCAGTATCTCGACTCGCTGGAGAGAGAATTCCGGTAAATTGGGCGCGCTGTCCTTTCTCGAATCGCGCATTGTCAGTCATTTGGAATGGCAGTATCTTTCAGACCCGACTTTTTCATGTCTTTGAAAGATCGGGATTGGATTGAATTGACGCTAGCATGGCAGGTGATCTGGTAAGTGAATTGCGCGAGTCTTCCGGGTTACCGGTCGGGCCTGCTCGAAAACGCGAAGTGGCGGTATCGACCGTGCGCGCGCTTCGTCCGCAGGATTGTCTTCATCCGCTCGCCGAGCTTTTTTCACGAGCACCGAATCGTGAGGCGTTTCTGCAGCTCCTCACCGATTATGTCAGGCTGCTTATCGGGGCCGAAGCGGTCTTCCTCCATGAGCAGGTCGATGGCAAATCGCGGATGATCGGATTTGCCTCGTCCGACCCCGCCCGGGTCGGGGTGAAGTCTGCCTGGACGCCGACGAATGAACTTCTCGACGAGGGCTGGTCGGCGCGACGCAGCACTCAGGCCCACGTCATGATTGAGAACCGGCAGCACGCGCGGCTGCATGTCCCGTTCTTCGTGCAGGGTGAGCCTCCGGTCTGCTTCACCGCCTATCTCCCGCCGGAGCGGATCGCCTTTGCTGATCCCTGTTTTTCGATGCTGCATATCACGACGCAGTTCATGGTGCAGCGCGAACTGATTGCGGAAGCGAATGAAAATGAACAGGCCTTTGTTCAGTCGACGATGCTCGTGGAAATGTTTTCACGCACCGCTGACGGCGATACGTTTAAGCGCTCGGTCTTCACTTTGGTCACCGAGTTAGAGCAGTTTTTCGGATGTCAGCGCGTCGCGATCGGAACTGGTTCGAGTCGCTCCTGCAAAGTCCATGCGGTCTCCGGAATGAGCAGTGAGGAGAAGCGAAACCTCGGGATTTCGCAACTAAGCGCGGCGATGCGCGAAGCGATTGCGTTGGATGAAGTATTAGTCTGGCCGGGGCAGAAAACAATGATCCGCGAGGTGGTTGTCTCGGCAAACCATGACGACCTCCTCCATTCGTTCAAAGCGGGCCGGGTCGTGATTGCTCCTTTCCGTCACGAAGGCACCAATGTCACCGGTGCAGTCGCTTTGCTCTGGCCCGCAGGATCTCCTGAACTTGCGATGCGGACTTACCGCCTCATCGAGGCGTGTCGTCCTCATCTCGCTTCTTTGATCGGCTTTTCGAAGCGGTCGAAGCCGGGTGACTTCCGTGGAACCCTGATTCGTTTCTGGCGCGGGGGACTGATGAAGCGGGTTCTTGCCGGGGCGCTTTCGCTCGCGATTTTGGTCACACTTTTGTTTCCGATCACCTACCGGGTCGGGGCTGACTGTGTCGTTCAGCCGGTCATGAGGAGGACGGTGGCGGCTCCGTTCGAGAATCGACTCTATCGATCCTACGCGAAGCCGGGCGACGAAGTCGAAGCGGGGCAGGTTCTCGCTGAGTTGGATGGCCGGGAGATCCGGGTTGCTCTCGCCGAAGCGATTGCTGCGCAAAGTGCCGCCGTGAAGAAACGTGACAACGCGATGGTTTCAGAAGATCCGGCGACGTTTCAGATGGCGCAGTTGGAAGCAGATCGGCTCGCGCTCGAAGTGGAACGTTTGCAATTTCGCAGTGACAACCTCTCGATCCGATCGCCGATCAATGGCGTCGTCCTCACCGGTGACCTCGAGCGCTCTGAGGGCGTTCCGGTTTCCAGTGGTCAGAAACTTTTTGAAGTGGCACCGCTCGATCAAATGCTCATGGAAGTGGCGATTCCGGAGACAGAGGTCCGCCATGTCGTCGAAGGAATGGTGGTCGAGCTTCGCCTGCAGTCGGATAGCAGTCGCGTTTGGCAATCAAGTCTTGAGAACGTCTTTCCGATATCAGAAATCCAGGAGGGTGGGAATGTCTTCGTTGGGGAAGCTTCGCTGGAAAATGAGGATCGAGCGCTTCGTCCCGGCATGAAAGGTCGGGTCCGAATCATGGCGGAAAAGAAGATGGTGGGGTGGATTCTCTTCCATCGCGTCTACGAATACCTCCGACTTAAGCTCTGGTAAAGATGTCGTCTGTCGATCACAAGGTCAGCGAAATCTCGAGCTCACGGCCGCGCCTGCGTCGTGATGTGCGCACCCATTATCAGGAGTATCGCGGCGAGCCGAGCTACATCATCGAAGACACTTCGAAAGGACGTTTCTTTCATGTCGGGTTTCCTGAGCACCAGTTCATCCAGAGCTTTGACGGGCGCACTTCGATTTCGGAGGCGTTAGCGAGGAATGCGGCGACTCAGGGGGAGGATGCCCTGACCGAAGCCCAGGGAGATCAAATGCTCCGCTGGCTCATCGATAATGATTTGTTAGAGTCCGACTCCAGCAGCCAGGGGGAACGTCGCCGTGACAACTGGTCGCGGCAGAAAGAAAAGCAAAAGACAAACCCGATCCAGAAGATCATGTTTTTCAAAATGCCGCTGGGGTGTCCGGACCGGATGCTCAACCGGACGGAGCCTTTTCTCGGGTGGATCTTTGCCGCCCCCGGTTTGCTTCTCTGGCTGGGTCTTGTGATTTACACGGCGATTCAGTTCGCGCCGGAATGGACCCGCTTCACCGGTTCATCAGGACAGGTCATCGCGCCCGACAACTGGATCCGGGTGATTTTTATCTACGCCATTCTCAAGGTTCTTCATGAGTTCGGCCACGGGCTCGCGACGAAACGATATGGCGGCCCCGTCCCCGAATGGGGCGTTCAACTGCTCGCTTTCATCACGCCGCTCGCCTTTGTCGATGCCTCGGCGAGTTGGAAATTTTCTTCCAAATGGAAACGGATCATTGTCGCGGCGGCGGGGATGTATGTCGAGATCGCGATCGCCTGTGTCTGTCTCTTAGGGTGGCTGAACACTTCGCCCGGGGTTCTCAATACCTCTCTGCACAGTGCCGTCATCGCCGCGACCTTCGTGACTTTGCTCTTCAATGCGAACCCCTTGATGCGGTTTGACGGCTACTACATTCTTCTCGATTCTCTCGGAATTCCGAATCTCGGGACGAAGGGGCAAAACTTTCTGAAATGGTTTGGGAAACGCTATCTGCTGGGAATGAAAGATTTGCCGATGCCTCCGGCGGCGCGACAGCATCCCCTGGCGGTGCCGGTCTACGGCGTTCTTGCCGCGCTCTGGAAAGTAGTGATTTGGATCGGTATCATGGTCCTTGTGAGCCTGCTTTTTAAAGGAGCCGGTCTTGTCCTTGCGATCGCGTCGCTCGTTTACATGCTCGTCAGCACTTTGGTGAAATTTTTCACCTTTCTCTTTAAAGTGGGAACCGGCCCGAAACTCTCGCAGGCACTCCCGAGACTGGGGATCCTGCTTGCGGTGATCATTGCCGTGTTTGCTCTGGTGAGAATCAATCCGACCGGGCGCGCCGTCGCGGTGGTCGAGTATGCAGAGCGGGAATCGATTCGCGCGGGGGTGAGGGGACTCGTGGTCGATGTCCCCGTGATCGAAGGTCAGAGTGTCGAGGCCGGCGCTTTGCTCATTGCGCTGACGAATCCGGATGAAGAATCCGAAGCGGCCAAACTTCAGCTCGAACTGGGTGAGTCGAGAATTCGGGCGCGGGCTTATTACCAGGGTCAGAACCTTCCCGCTTATCAGGCTGAGATTGAGACAATCCGCGGGCTTGAGCAAAAGATCGCCGAGAGCCAACAATACCTCGCGGCCCTTGAGGTGAGGACTCCGGTCGCCGGACGGGTTGTCGGAAGAGCGCTTGATTCGATGGCGGGGCAATGGGTCGAGGTGGGCGATGAGTTGCTTTCCGTGATTCCGAATGAAGAAAAAGAACTCCTGATTTCGTTTCGACAGGAGGATATCGAAGATGTCGCGAGTCAGACGGATCGGGAAATCCGAATCCGCCTGCGGGGAAGAAGCAAGGAGCTGACGGGAACGATTGATCGAATCGAAAGCCGGGCCACGAGCGCACTTCCCCATGAAGTATTGGCCGCGCCAAATGGTGGAGTCCTTTCGCTGCGGACTTCGGCGGATCCGCTTTCGGAACGGGAGCGGGAGATAGCCTCCGGTGGATCAGGCTATGATACCGACCTCGATTATTTCTCCGGGGCCGAGGGCGGTGGGCAGGGGAAAGAGCTCGCGCGTGCCCGTTTCGCGGGCCGGGCCAAAATCGATGCCGGTCCCGGTGATGAGCTTCTTGAAGGGGAATGGGGTTACGTCAGGTTTGCGAACGCTGAGAAAGAAAGATTGGGACGGTGGCTCTACGACGAGGTTTCGACTTACGTCCGCGATAAAATCGAGCAGGCAAAAGCAGCCGCAACGATGTGATTGGATCGGAGCGGCATTGCCGTTCGTTACTCTCCCGACTTCTCAAACTGTTCGCGCCAGTAGCGCAGTCGCTCCCCGACTCGTTGCTCCATGCCATTGTCGGAGGGTTCGTAGTAGACTCGCCCTTCGGGAAGATAGGCCTGAGGAACAAATCCTTCGTCGTAGTCGTGCCCGTATAAATAGTCGGCCTCACCTTCTGCGATCGCACCGCTCTCGGTGCCTATTTTCTTGCGGGACTTTGTTCGGAGGTGCGGCGGCACCGCAAGGGTGCGTCCCTCGGCGACATCCTTGAGTGCCGCATTGATCCCGGCGTAGGCGCGATTGCTCTTCGGGGCCGTCGCGATGTAGACCGCGGCGTGGGCCAGTGAAATTCGTGCTTCCGGCATGCCGATAAACTCGACCGCCTGCTGGGCCGCCACCGCCACCCGGAGCGCATTGGAATCGGCCATGCCGACGTCTTCGCTCGCGGCAATGACGATACGCCGGGCGATGAAACGAACATCTTCTCCGGCATAGAGCATTTTGGCGAGCCAGTAGAGGGCGGCGTCAGGATCGCAGCCACGCATCGACTTGATGAAAGCACTGATCGTGTCGTGATGGGCGTCACCGTCCGCATCGTAGACGACGGTTTTCCGCTGGATCGAGTCTTCGGCCACGTCGAGCGTGATTCTAATGTCACCGGTTTCGGCGTCCGGCTCCGTGGTGAGGACCGCGAGTTCGAAAGAGGTAAGAAGCTTTCGGGCATCGCCATCGCACATCCGGACGAGGTGAGCGGCGGCATCGTCATCGAGGATGATTGATTTTTTCCCGAAACCCCGCTCCGGGTCAGTGACCGCAGATTGCACGAGGATCGCGAGGTCCACTTCTGAGAGAGGCTCAAGTTGAAAGACCTGGCTTCGCGAGACGAGGGGACTGTTGATGTAGAAAAACGGATTGTGCGTCGTCGCGCCGATGAACCTGACCGTGCCGCGCTCGATGTGGGGGAGGAGGACATCCTGCTGCGATTTGTTGAAACGATGAATTTCGTCCACAAACAGGGTCGTGATCTCGTTCCTGGTTCGTTGAAATTGTCTCGCGCCTTCAACCGCTTTTCGGATTTCAGCGACGTTACTCTCCACCCCGGAGAGATTAATGAAGCGGGACTCGGTGCGCTGCGCGATCAGTTCGGCGAGGCTCGTCTTGCCGACGCCGGGGGGACCGTAGAAGATCAGCGAAGAAAAGCGGTCTGCCTCCACCGCACGACGCAGAAGCCGGCCGGGCCCGAGGATGTGAGACTGCCCGACATACTGGTCGAGATTTTGCGGGCGCATTCTCGCGGCAAGCGGCATGCGAGGATCGACCTGCCCGCGTGAAGGCTTTTCCGACGATTCCCCGGCGTCTGTTTCTGTCTCGAAGAGTTCGTCCATGCAGGTTTGCTCTTCGAAACTAGCCTATTTAGAGCGGCGAACAAATTCCCAAACGCCCTGATTTTCAGGGAAATGGGCCTTTATTTTTAAATATAACTAAAATATTTACAATAATTTTAATAATTTGTTTGAATTACCGTATTAAAAGGGGTATTATTTTAAAATACTTAAGAAACCTTGACTGTTAGTCACTTCTCCCAACCTTCGATTCCTCACCGTTCATGAATACCCTGATTCCAGATCTCGCTCACTTTCAGCTTGAAGAACTCGGCCAGACGCCGCCTGTCGAGCAGCACAATGCTGAGGTCAGCTTTAAAATCGACATCGAACCAAGCCGCGTGACGCGACGCATCGTGGTCGGTATTCTTGACGAAAGCCGCAAGCGCGGCATCACGATTGCGATCTATCCAGCGACCGGAGAAGTCTGCGACCTCTCCAATGGCGGTGGTGTTATTGGTTACCTGTCTCAGACTCCTCTTGCCCCCGGTGTTGCTGTTCCCTGCGATCTGACGCTGTATCGCTTCGGTCACAATTTTGTCTGCAGCGTTCGCGTTCAGGGTGAGATCTTCCTCTATCCTGCTTTCTCGATGGACGGCAGCGCCAAGCTCACCGCTTTCGTGGGTCAGGAAAAAGACGGCAAGACCGAAGATCCGGTCGCCTGGTCCCGCCTCCGACTCGATGTTCTCGAGCAACCCGTCGCGGCCTAGGAGATCGTCTCACACACTTTGTCCATTGGTTTACGGGCGGCGCGGATTTCATTTCTGCGTCGTCCGTTTTTTTGGTTCAGCCAGTTAGGTTTTCCTGCGGTAGGGGAAACCGGCGTCCTGCCGGTCCGGGAACGCCGACGTCCCCGTCGGCATCAGGGAACCTCGCTTCCGGATTGCACCAACGAAAAAGAAAAGGAGTAGGAAAGAGAAAAAGAGCTGAAGCGGTATGGCACGGCCCCTCATTTCGGGTGTCCAATTGCACCCATCACTGATTACTGAACACTGATCACCGAAGCTCCATCGCCAGAGCATCAAGCGGACTCTCCACGCCAAGGCCGCTCACTCCCATCGCGACGTGGAGATAGATCTCCGTCGTCGTTATATCCTCGTGTCCGAGGAGCTCCTGGATGGTTCTTAGATCAGTGCCCGTTTCGAGGAGATGTGTCGCGAATGAATGCCTCAGCGCATGACTCGTGACTCGCTTCTCAATTCCCACTTCCTGTGCCGCCCGTCTTATCGCGTCGCTGTAGACCTGCGCGTGCAAGTGATAACGGCGCTTGATGCCGGTCTGTGGATCCATCGAGGTCTGTCGCGCTGGAAATAACCAAAACCATTCGAAGCTCTCCGCTGCGAGGGAAAACTTTCGCCCCAAAGCTCCTGGAATGTGGACGCCCGCCAGCCCGGACGCGCGGTCTTTCTGCCAGAGGGCGCGTGCTTTCTCGATCTGTGCTGCTAATTCAGATTTCAAGCTCGCGGGAAGCATGGTGATTCGATCCTTATCTCCCTTGCCCTGTCTGATCGTCAGTGTTCCGCGCGATAAATCTACATCCTTAATCCTCAGCCGCACCAACTCGGACCGCCGCAAACCCGCTCCATACTGAAGCCGTGCCGGCAATGCATATCGTCCGTCCGTTTTCTTCGGCACCTCAGCGGGTTCCTCCAGTTTCGCAAAAATCTGCTGCGTTTCCTCTTTCGACAAGACCACTGGAATTCTCGTCCCCGTCTTTTTCAATTTTACGCCAAATCTCGGGTCTTCCATCCCGCAAACCCTCTTGAAAAAGAAGGCGAGCGCGTTCAGTGCCTGCTTTTGAGTGGTGTAGGCGCAATCTTCGTCATCAACCACCGATGTCAGAAACCGGGTCGCGGTCTCAACCTGCATCGCTTCACGGTCTCCCCCCGCAAATCTTCCGTAGCGGGCGAGCCATGCCCCATAGCACTGCTTCGTTCGCGGGGCGTGGCCCAGCCTTGATCCCGCTGAGTTGGCTGCAGCACGGAGCCGCTCCGGGAGGCTTCGGTGATCGACTTGCGCCTCAGCGCAGGCCTTAAGCCAGTTTAAATACCACTGGATCGCCGATTCCCACTGCTCCAATTGCCAGGGTTCGCGTTGGCGGTCTTGAGAAAGAACGTCGTTTTTCCAAAAAATCCTCGCCGATTCGCGACCTGCTTCGAGTTCGTGACGCTGGCGATAATTTTCATACCATTCGAGAACGAGAAGGAATCCCGTCTTTTGCGAATCGGAGAGGCCCCGGAAGGCAGAAAGGTCCTTCCTCCAGCAGGCGCGATGTTTCGTGGTGCTCATGATGGCAAAAAAGCAATCCACTCGACCGAAGTCAAATAAAAAGTGTTTTTCCGAACACTTTATTTCCGAACACCTAATTTAACTGCGCAAATCGCACTTTGACGGCAGGTGATATCAGCAAGAGCAGGGACCTCAAAATTTTAATGGCCGGACGAGAGTGATAGACGCAGATATTTCCCGAATAACCTTGCTAAAACGGGGGCTGGAGGGCATTTTCTGCGACGACTGCCTTAACGGATATCACTTCGTGAGGTGATACTAATAAATACTGTTCTGCTCAAAAATATCGTGATTAAAAGTGCATTCAACGCTCTACTCCCCCGTTGCGGAAACTGCAGCAAGCGGATGTTCCGGCTGTCGAATTATTCCCGAAAGCTCGCCGATAATTATTCGGCTCTAGATCTTCCCAAAAAGACTATTTTGAATAACCAATTTTTGTGCAAAGCATGTTGGTTACTCCACAATTATTCGAAGTGCGTAAAAACTGGAAAGCTATTTCTTACCAAGGACGACGAGTCGACGACATTTCTGAATAGCCAGATGTGCAAAAATCTGTCACCATACCACCCTAGTTCTAGCATTTCAGGCGCGCTTTCACCAGATGGCTTGGCCATAATCGTGAGGGAACACGACGACCTACAAGGTAGATACCGTAACTGGGCTGGGTGCTCAAAACAAGACTATTTGCGTACGTTTCGGATTGTTAAAGAGATTGGCCTAATTCGAGAGAATGAGAAACATGATGACCCTGCCAGCGTCGAAGAATCTCTAAAATGGCACTGCTTGCAAATTGGGGGGAATGGACTCATTAAGTTTTTCTGGGACAAGCACATAAGACACCACGAAGAAGAATATGTTGCTGGTTATGGTAAAAAAGGAAATCCGTATTATCGAACTCGACGATGGACTACCACCGATTTTTCAGGACATGCGGTCGCAGTTTTGGCAGATGCTTCACGCTCTCGGAATGCCAAGCGCTAGAGGAAATGCAGAACAAGACGGTGGAGATCAACAGACATCTCGCTGTGAGTTGAACGCTTATAATTAGTTTTCATATTTATTATTTTGTTCAGCCCCGCTCTCGGATGTCTGTGACTCACCTTTTACGTTCTGTCTTAAAAAATCATCTATTCGACTTATCACCCCATCTTGCCCCATTCGGTCGAGATAACGTCGCGCCTCAACGAGTAATTCTCGTGCCGCAGTAAGTTTTCTTTCGTAGGACGCCGCAACAATTCCCACTCCAGCCCGCCCTAAATTTTCCACATGGACAGAACAAGGCGAGTCATCCAAGCGAGGACTGTCCGTAGGTTGATTATTATTTTCGTTTTCCATATCTATTTTGATTCGCTCGCTGGATGCTCTTGAACGTTCGGTCTAAAAAAATGTCTGACGAGTTTCGCAAGATTCACATCATCCAGGTCGCTCTCCAGCAGAAGGGGGCGCCACCGGGTGCTATCCAAGACATGCTCGCCAAGTTTGAGAGCATGGCAAAGAGTCCAGAGGATTTCGAGAAGTGGAACGAAGAACTCGACGAGAAAGGAATCCAAGTGATGACGATGATGCTTCAACCCGGAGGAGAGGATCTTTGTGATACCGCACTCCAAACCATGTTCGATGCGATCGTCACTCACTACGGCATTACTCAGGCTGAACTCGAGGAGGTGTTCCGATGGAACTGACCATGGAAAATTTCCCATCATGCTTTCCATATATTCGCGGGCCTCATCGACCGTCATCTCCGCACCTGGCGAACCGGACCGAACAAGATGCTGCGGTGAAAAGCAAAAGGTAATTTAGGTGGTTTCGCTAGATTGCGTAAGGGCTACAGTGCGGTTTGGATGCCTCTTTTTTCGGGGTTATACGGAGTGTCTGATTTTAGAATTCCATAAATTTGATGCAGCAGTTTTCGCATCACGGCGACGATGATTTGCTTTGGTTTTTTGCCATTTTCTTTGAGACCGTCAGCGAACGTTTTTAGCAGCGGGTTGAACACGCGAGCATTCATGGCTGGCATGAAAAGCGCTCGTCTCAGATAGGCGGAGCCGATTTTTGTGATCGGCGTTGTGGATCGGCCGGAAGTGCCGCTGACAAAATGCCGGGGAGTAACTCCTGCCCAGGCAGCGAGCTGGCGCGCGCTGCTGAAGAGTTCCAGATCAGGGAGTTCAGCGAGGAGTATCTGACAGGTGATATCACCAATACCGGGGACGCTCGCCAGCAGTTCGCGTTGGCGATGAAGGAGATCGTTTCCTTCGACGATTTTGTCGATGCGCAGGCGAAGATCCGCGATTTCTTTTTCCTGCGCTTTGATGCGGCGTTTGAGTGAACGCAAGATTGGTTTGTTGGTTGTCATCTCGCATCTTGTTTTCAGGCTCGCGTTGTCCTGGGTGATGGACTCAGCGTATCGGCTTAACTCTTTAATCTGCAGAGTGTCAGGAGTTGGTTTTGTCCAGGGGAGGAGCTTTGAATGTTCTGACTCTAGGAAACAAGCGATGAGACGGGCGTCGGCGGTGTCGCTCTTGTTGCGCCGCAATCGTTGCTCGCCATACGCTTTGATTTGGCGAGGGTTGACAAGATAAACGGCAGCCAGCCCGGCGTCGGCGAGAGCATGAGAGATGGCACGACCGTAGTGGCCGGTCTGCTCGAGGCAGGCTGCGAATTGCAGTGGGGAAGTGACCTCATGCAGCCAATTTAGAAGCTTGCGAATGCCTTCGGGACTGTTGTCAAAACGCTGGCTGAGGGTTTTGTCAGGACCGATGATGTGACAAAAAAGATCAGGCTTACCGACATCGATGCCGAGAAAGAAAGCTGGAGTGTTAGATGGGATTCGAGTATTTTTCATGGTGTGCTTTACGTGATAGTGGGGCACTCAAAACAACTCACGGTGAAAGAGTCACAGTCTCATTAAAACAGATTCAAAAGATCTAAGATGCTGCTCGGACTTGAAGACCGGGAGTGCCACGTGATGCCTTATCTTGTTCACAGACTCAACCGGCGAACGGAGGTCTAGACGTGGATTCAGATTGCATCACGTGGCTGTTTTGGGTTCCATATTGGAACAAATTGTTAATCGACATTCGAGGTGTATTTCATTCTTCCATTTTCAGTGGGCATTTTTGCCTCGCAACTGGCGCAGGTCGTCCGCTCCAGCCTGCTCGCCTCCGGCTCTCAGGCTTTCGCTCCCGACCTGCGCCAGTTGCGAGTTACAGCAGACTTTGCAATTACAAATCCACCTTATGAAACGTGGGACTCAAGCGCGTTCCGCGCTGAGTCCACTTAGACGTTCGGCTGAAATAAATAGATGAGAGCCATTTTCATATTCACACTACCGATACTAGCGCTCGTCCTTACCGGATGCAGCGCGGAAAAACCAATAGCTGAAGGAAAGCCGGTTTCGGGAGTGATTTACGAGAATCCTCTGTCTCTCGGTGGGAGCAATCGCGCTTCGAAGATCAATTCGGATAGCCACGTCGCCGTATATTCAACGCTGATCGTGATCACGTCTTCGAGCGGATCGAAGCAAATCATTCCACTCGATTACGTCGCCGATCTTGAAATCGAATAGGCTGACTTCAACAATGAAGTGCAACGTTAGCTGTTTCCATGGAAGAGCTCCGCAGGCGTTCTAAAGCCTAGTCTTTTTCGGGGACGGTTGTTCAACTTCGCTGTGAGCGCGTTGCATTTCGCCCGGGGGAGATGCTCCATGGAAGTCCCTTTCGGTAAATACTGCCGGATCAATCCGTTGGTATTTTGATTCGTGATGCTCGCCCTCTCAGGGCAAAGAGTGGCGCGGTTCGAATATCCCCGGGATCCTCATTTTTTCTCTTGCCTGATCCTGTCAGCAATCAAGCTTAGAGGAAAATGCAAAAAAGTATCTTCCGCCCTCTCAATCCGAAATTGAGTATTTCGAATGTACTGAGCGGTCCGACTTACGAGGCGACTCTTGATTCTCCTCTGTTCGAAGAGGGACTGCGGATGAAGGGCCGGGTGAGGGATGGTTTCACCCTTTTCGGGGAGAGATCAGGGATTACTTTTGCGACCGGGGAATACGATTCGGATCGAGCGTGGTGCCTCCACGACAAATTGGGTATCGATTCGCCGACGCCGACGCCGACGCCGACGCCGACGCCGACGCCGACGCCGACGCCGACGCCGACGGTCGCGACGGTCGAAATGAATCGTTGGGGTCGCCTTGGTTGGGGGGAGGAGAAGCGAACGCTTGAGTTGGAAAATAAGGAGTGGTCACGGGAATTTTCAGATCCTGCCTTCAAAATTGTTCATCGTGATTACCAGAATACCCTTGAGATCTGGTCGGCGGGCGAGCCGGGGGTGATCCGGGGCGCATGGTTTTCTTTTTGGTATTGGCATCGTAAGAATGCGCCGTCGTAAAACCGACGAGGAGCCGGAAGAGCTTTCCCTAAACACCAAAAAAGCCGGACTTTCGTCCGGCTTTTTGGAATCTTTATCGAGTAGAGGGAGGCCTTACTTCTGAGCGGCTTCCTTCTCTGCGAGTGCCTTGGCGATGATCTCTTCCGAGATATTGCGTGGGCAGGGTGCGTAGTGAGAGAACTCCATTGAGAACTGTCCACGTCCGGAGGTCATGGTCCGAAGATCACCGATGTAGCCGAACATTTCACTCAGTGGTGAATCCGCTTTGACGCGAACGCCGGTCGCGGTGGTATCCTGAGATTTAATCATGCCGCGGCGACGGTTAAGGTCACCGATGACATCACCGACATGATCTTCAGGGGTGAAGACGTCGAGTTTCATGATGGGCTCAAGAAGCTGAGGACCGCACTTGGGAATGGTCTGGCGATAACCGGATTTCGCGGCAATTTCGAAAGCGACGGCGGAGGAGTCAACCGCGTGGAAGGCTCCGTCAACGAGCGTGACTTTGAAGTTGAGAAGCGGGAATCCAGCAAGAACACCTTTGTCTTTCGAAAGCTTGAAGCCTTTCTCAATCGCAGGCCAGTATTCCTTCGGCACGTTACCGCCGACAACCTTGGACTCAAATTCGAACCCTACTTCTTCGCCTTCGAGAGGCTCGATGATGTAGTCAATGCGACCGAACTGGCCGGAACCACCGGACTGCTTCTTGTGCGTGTAGGAATCCTCGATGCGCTGGGTGATCGTCTCACGATAAGCAACCTGCGGAGCGCCGACGTCAACCTCGACCCCGTGAGTCCGCTTCAGAATGTCGATCTTAATGTCGAGGTGAAGCTCGCCCATTCCTTTGAGGATTGTTTCACCGCTGTCGATGTCGGTTTCAACGTAGAAAGAGGGATCCTCACGGACCATTTTTCCGATCGCTTCACCGAGCTTCTCAGAAGCGGCTTTGTCTCGTGGAGAGACCGCGATCGAGATCACTGGATCCGGGAAGACCATGGGCTCAAGCGTTGCAGGATCTTTGGGATCGCAAAGGGTGTGACCGGTCTGAACGTTCTTCAGGCCCACGAGAGCGATGATGTCTCCGGCGCTTGCGCTGTCGCGGTCCTCACGCGAGTCCGCGTGCATCTCGACGATTCGTCCGACCCGCTCGGTCTTGCCGGTGAAGGTGTTGAGAATGGAGTCTCCTTTTTTGAGCCCACCTGAATAAATTCGGGTGAAAGTGAGGGCACCATACTGGTCGTCCATGATTTTGAAGGCGAGGGCACGGAGTGGTCCATCTTCAGAAACGACCGCGAATTTACCGGTCTCAGTTCCGTCGAGATCGACCTCAGGCTGCGGGGGAACTTCGGTCGGGCTGGGAAGGTAATCGACGACCCCGTTAAGCACGTTCTGAACGCCTTTATTCTTAAACGCCGATCCACAAAAAGTCGGGAAAAAATCGAGCGCGATCGTTCCTTTGCGGATGCACTTTTTGATCGTGTCGATGTCAGGCTCGTTCCCTTCGAGGTAGGCTTCCATGACGTCATCATCCTGCTCCACTGCCATCTCGATCATTTCCGCGCGGTACTGCTTGGCTTTATCCAGCATATCGGCGGGAATGTCCGTGATTTCGTAGTTTTCAGGAAGACCGGTTTCATCCCAGACCCAGGCTTTCATGGTGAGGAGATCGACGACTCCTTTGAAGTCATCTTCGATCCCGATCGGAAGCACCATGATGAGTGGCTTCGCCGCGAGGACGTTCTTGATCTGACCGACGACGTTGTAAAAGTCAGCACCAATCCGGTCGAGCTTGTTCACGAAAATGACACGAGCAACCTTGGAGTCGTTTGCGTAACGCCAGTTTGTCTCGGACTGAGGCTCAACGCCGCCGGATCCACAGAACACGCCGACACCACCGTCGAGGACTTTCAGAGAACGATAAACCTCAATCGTGAAGTCCACGTGACCGGGGGTGTCAATGATGTTGAAGCGGTAACCATCCCAGAAACAAGTCGTCGCAGCGGACTGAATTGTGATGCCGCGCTCCTGCTCCTGCTCCATGAAGTCGGTCGTCGCGGCACCATCGTGCACTTCGCCTGTCTTGTGGATTTTACCGGTGAGCTTAAGGATACGCTCGGTTGTCGTCGTTTTACCGGCATCTACGTGGGCGAAAATTCCGATGTTTCTGTATTTACTGAGATCACTCATCTAACTGGGTGTTTTGGATTGAACCGTTTTGAGAGCGTATAGTTGATCAAAGCCGCCTTAAGGCAACTGGGAATTCCGGTTTTGCCTTATTATTTCAACGGGCGCTGCTTCGCTCTCTTCGCCGGAGTTTCCGTCATAAATCGTCTAAAACAACTCCAATTAACCGGGCAGAGATTGAGTGAAGGCGGTGGTCCTCAAGGATTTTGGGGGGGAATCGAGGCCGCTTTTGTGTTTCAGGATCGACCTCCCGGTCGGTTTGGTGGAGGCATCAGGCCGGAGACCGTGCGGTCCTCGCTACGTCTCGCGAGCTGCTCTAAGCGAAGTCAGGAAGCGGCTTCCTCACGTTGCCGAATTCTCGTGTTGATGTTCGTGACAAGGTTGCCGGCGGCGTGCTTTCCCTTTTTCAACACGGTCGTGACTCGTTTGCGGAGAAACTCCTGCTCAACTTCCGAGGGCTCTTTTCCGGTCATGACGATGACGGGGATCGATTTGAGATGCTCGCTTTCCTGAACGTGTTGGAGAAATTCAAAGCCGTCCATTCCCGGCATCATCAAATCGAGGACAATCGCGGCGGGCCGGGTTTTTTCGAGCATGGCGAGAGCCTCCTCACCATCGTGAGCGAGAATGGTCTGCCACCCTGAATCTTCGAGAACCCGGCTCATCGCTTCGAGGGATTCTTTATCGTCATCGACGAGGAGAAGATTGCGCTGCGGAGACTGGCCGGTGACACGGAGGATGACGCGGGAGAGACGCTCCACGTCGATTGGTTTCACGAGGTAATCTTCGACGTCGAGCGCGAGCCCGTTTTCCTGCTCGGCCATGACCGAGACCATGATCACAGGAATGGATTGGGTGCGGGGATCTGATTTGAGGTGCTGGAGGACATCCCACCCATCTTTCCCGCCCGGCATGACGACATCAAGTGTGATCGCGTCGGGGAGATGTTGCGTCGCGAGAGCGAGGCCTTCGTTGCCATCTTCCGCGGTGATGACCTGATAGCCCTCGGCTTCGAGAATGCGCTTAAGCAGTTCGCGGACCGCAAAATCGTCATCGATGACGAGGATGGTCGCGTCCCGGGGGAGTGATGCGGTCTCGGCTTGAAGGGAGTTTCCGTTGGCGATGATGGTAGGGTCATCCGGCTTCGGCTCGTAGTGCTCGGAAGTCGGTTCGAGGGGCATGAAAACACTGAAGTGCGTTCCTTTGCCAAGCTCGCTCACGAAACCGATTTTACCCCCCATCTGACCGACGAGCTCCTTGCAGATCGAGAGCCCGAGGCCGCTGCCGCCGGCATTGTCTTTCTTATTGGAAACAAAAGGGACAAACGCCTTGGATTGCTCTTCGGGACTCATGCCGCGACCCGTGTCGGTGACGGTGAATTCGATCCAGGGTTCATGATGAATTTCACGGGACCGGGCCTCGACCGTGACCTGACCCTCTTTCGTGAACTTGCAGGCGTTGCCAACCAGGTTGCCGAGAACCTGACGGAGACGCCTGTCATCGGCGAGGAGTGACACGACGGCTTCATCTTTCCGGATTTCGAAGGCGACCTCTTTCGCGATGAGGCCGGGACGATGGGCTTCCTCGATGTCCTGAAACAATTTTTCGACTTCGATCTCATCCTTGCTGAGCGTCTCAGCACCCATGATGATTTTTTGATACTCAAGAATGTCATTCACGAGGTTCAGCTCTCTCGCGGCGTGGGCGTGGATGCGTTCGACGTCTTTCTTTTGGCCATCATCAAGTTCGGAAAGTTTCAGCGCCTCGACCTGAAGGAAAATCGCATTCAGCGGCTGGCGGAGGTCGTGACTGATTTTGGCAACAAAAGCGTCCTTTTCATGGCTCAGGCTCATGAGTTTTTCGTTCGCCTTCTCCATTTCCGTATTGGCCCGCCGCAGTTCGCGGGTCCGTTCATTCACGCGATTCTCGAGCTGTTCCTGCGAAGAGATGAGTTCTTCAAAGAGACGCTTTGAGGCGCGGGCAATATCGCCGACTTCGTCCCGGCGTTTGATGTCGAGACGCCGTGCCATACCCGCGACCTGAGAATGCAGCTTTTCGGAATGAGTCTCCGTGATTTGCTGAGCGGTTCGCGTCATCAGTTTAAGCGGACGAATGAAGAGCATTGCGATGAGAAATCCGATCACGCCAAATCCGCCGGCGACGAGGAAGGCCACATTCTGCACCGCCTGCATTTCGTACTCGATCGACGAAGCGAGCTCGTCGTCGAGAACGGCGTAGTAAATCAAATACTCCCGCTCGCTCCCTCCCGGCCCGATGATGAGCTTCACCGCCCAGGAATGAATTTCGTCGCATTCGACCACGTTGCGCCAATCGATGCGATCTTTGATGTGGCCGGCTTCAATATTTAACGCGGCCTCAACGATGCCACGAAGTTCAGCGATGGCCTCCGGTGAGCGAGCGAGAAGTCGGACCTCTTTGACCCCGCCGGCGAGTCCTCCGACACGGCCGATCTCTTCGATCTCGACTTGGAGACGTTCGAGAATTTCCTGCATTTCATCCTCACCCATCGCGAGGATCGCGCCGCGAAGTGCTTCCCCGGGAGTGCCTTCCTGAAAGTAGTAAGGGCTGGCCAGTTTGACTTCCTCCATCCGGACGAGGCGATCAACTTTGGGGATTTCTTCGGTCCGGTCCGGGGCGTTGCGTTCCTCTTCGCGCTCAAGGAGCGCCTCTTTCATTTCCGGGGACTCGCTGAGGGAGAGAAAAATGGCATCGTTGCCGCGCTCGAGTGGATCGTTTTCATCGTGGCGGACGAGTTGGGCGCCTTCAGCGTTTTCGAGGGCGAGGAGATGTCGGGGAGACGGCTCGTCGTGGAGAGTCATGAGGATTCTCACGTAAGCGGGGCGACCTCCCGTGTCGGCACCGAATTTATCCAATGGGGCGACCGCCCAGATGACCGGTTCCCATCGGGACAACTCGTCGCGTCCCGGAATATCTTTGCGGGTGATATAGAGTCGCTGGATCGGAGAAAGATGCAGCCGCTCCCCGGCCGTTGCGTCGGGATCCGGAAACCACAGGTCGGAGGACTTCAAGGTCGCTTTCTCGGCGATGAGTTTGGTCTCGACCTCGGGCCCGCCGAAAGTCACGAGATCGACCCGGAGATGGCTGTCCCAATGGCGGCGACAGAGTCCCCGGGCCATCGTGAGAAGGTGCTCCTGCGATTTGCCTGCCGCGACGTCCTCCTGAAAAGTCGGGCTGAACGCGATATTGATAAGGTCATCGCGAAGGCCTTCGATCTGATCGATCATGACCCAGCCGCGGAGGGATGCTTCGTCCCCGAGATCGACGAGCTCGTGCTCGCGGAGAACTTCGGTGGCGCGCTCGGTGAGCAATTTGGCGACGAGCAGGGCCGCCGCCGCCGTGGCGATGATGACCAGCAGGGCGACTTTTCCTCGAATTCCAAAATACATCACGCGGTGAGGGGGAGACGTTTGGACTATCTCACCGATTCAATGAATTCAAAAGATTAAACGAATCCGGGGATCTCAGCGGAGATTCCTTATGCCGAAGAAGTCTTTGAAGACACGACGGAAAACCGGGCGCTTGAACTCAGGCACCCAGTCGATGTCAAATTCCTTCGGGTAGATCCATTTAAACTTCGAAAATTCTCTGACGTGGGCATCAAGGTCGATCGCGCTTTTCTTACCCAGGTAATCACACAGAAAGTAAGTCTGGTTCTGGCCGCAGAAGAGTCCCTTTTTGAGGTGGCCTTCCGGGAACTTGTATCGGTAATCGGTGCGGCAGGCGACGATGTGATACATTTCGGGCGTTACGCCAACTTCCTCTTCCACCTCGCGGAGGAGAGCGCCGATGAGGTCTTCCCCTTTATCGACGCCGCCCTGAGGAAATTGCCAACTGCCACGGTGTTTGAGTCTTTCACAGACAAGAATCTTTCCACTCTTCGGCGTCCGCAGGATCGCGGCAACATTGGGTCGGTAGGTGGACATAAAAGAAATCGATTCCAGCGGGTTGAGAATTTACATCGCCGTCGAAGTCTGTGAAGATAGCAGTCGTGAAGAAATCGCAACGCAAATCTCAACCCCTCCGGACTTCGTGCTCAGGCAGTGCCAGGTGGATCATTCCCGCCTCGATCGCCGGTCTCGTCCTTGCTGGCGCATGGGTTATCTGGGAAACCCGCCCGTCTAACATGATCGCCAAAAAGCAGGCGGCGCTGATTACAGGGATTGAAAAACGAAGTCCGTCGCGAATCGAAAGACTCCTCGCCGAAGACTATCAGGATCGCTGGGGCTTTGACCGTCAGGACGCCGCCGAAGCGGTCGTCGATGTTGGAAGTCAGTTTTTGACTCTCGTCCTGACCGCAGAGGAAATGACGGTCAACCGCGTCGAGGACCGGGCGATTGTGACGACCTTGCTCAGGGTCGGGGGAAAGCCGATCGGCCCCGGTGGGAGCGAAGTGACCCGTCGCTTGAATCAGCTCAAGACTCCCTTTGAATTCACCTGGGAGAAGCAAAGCTTTCTGCCTGCGAGTTGGCGGTTGGTGCAGATTGAGAATGCTGAGCTTCCTGACAATCTCTACGGGTATGAACCCGGGGATATCCGTCGCGCGATGTCGGGGGAGTAGACGGGTGGAATGGCGCGGGCAAGGGAGAAGAGAGGACCGCTGGTTCCCCGTGCTTCGGAATGGCTGAATCACTAATCTACACTAATGGAGCAATAATCAGGGCTTCCGCGTGAGCATTCGTGTTCGGAAGCGGCGTGCGTCCCGCGCGCAGAAGAAGGGCGCGGTTTTGTTTTCGCTCACGCTCAAACCTACGGGGAGGGTGGGATCGGATGCGGAATGTAGCTCTGAGCGTGAGCGAGGAGACGCAGCGACCTTTCGAACACACCTCCAACAGGGTTAAGTCGATGACCTAACCCTGTTTGATTCACGCTAACAAACCCTTAATCACCTTCCGTTTTTCGACGCCGGTGAGTCTTGTGTCGAGACCGAGATGTTTCACGCTGAAGCGTTCGTGATTGATCCCGAGATTGTGCAGCACGGTGGCGTTGAAATCGTTGATGTGGACGGGGTCTTTCGTGATGTTGTAGGCGTATTCGTCGGTTTCCCCGTAGTCGATCCCGGGCGCAAATCCGCCGCCGGCGACCCAGGTGGAGAAGCAACGACCATGGTGATCGCGTCCATGATTGTCCTTCGTGAGTTTTCCCTGGCTGTAAATGGTGCGACCGAATTCACCGCCGAAGACGACCATGGTGTCTTCGAGCATGCCGCGCTCTTCAAGATCTTTGACGAGGGCGGCGGCTGGTTGATCGACGCTTTCACAATTGTGGGCGAGATCTTTCGGAAGGCTCCCGTGCTGATCCCAGCCGCGGTGGAAGAGCTGGATGAAGCGCACTCCGCGTTCCGCCATGCGCCGGGCGACGAGACAGTTCGCGGCGAAGCTTCCTTTCTCCCGCGCCTGGGGCCCATAGCTGTCGAGGACGTAGTCAGGCTCGCCGGCCGTGTCCATGAGATCGGGCACGGAAGCCTGCATGCGAAAGGCCATTTCGTACTGGGCAATCCGGGACTCGATCTCGGGATCCTGCACCGTTTGAAAACGCTGACGGTTCAGATCGCCGAGTCCATCGAGCATCTTGCGGCGGAGTTCGCGATCCATCCCTTTCGGATCGTTGAGATAGAGGACCGCGTCTTCTCCGCTCCGGAACTGAACGCCCTGGTATTTAGAGGGGAGAAATCCGCTTCCCCAAAGGCGTGCGTAAAGCGCCTGCCCCGGCTTTTTTCCGACGGAAATCATCGTGACGTAGGCAGGGAGGTTATCGCTCAGCGAGCCGAGTCCGTAGGCGAGCCACGAGCCCATACTGGGGTGCCCAAACTGCTGGGTGCCGGTGTTAATATACGTGATCGCCGGATCGTGGTTGATCGCCTCGGTGTTCATCGACCGAATAATGCTGATCTTGTCGGCAATCGCGGCGGTGTGGGGAAGGATGTCGGTATTCATCCAGGTCCGGCGCTCACCGACCTGCTCGAAATTAAACATCGGGGCGACGCAGGGGAACTCGCTCTGGCCGCTCGTCATTCCCGTGATGCGCTGACCGTTCCGGATCGAATCAGGCAGCTCGGTGCCGTGCAGTTCACGCATCTTCGGCTTGTAGTCGAACATGTCGATGTGCGACGGACCGCCCGCCATGAAGAGATAGATGACCCGCTTTGCCTTCGGCGCGAAATGCGGAAGCGTCGGCTTGGGAGCGGAAGCTGCCTGAAGCTCGCGATGGAGCAGAGAGGAAAGGGCGGCGCCGCCGAGGAGGCTGCAGGAGCGGCCGAGAAAGTTTCGCCTGCTCTCGGCAAGAAAAGAACTTTCAACGTTCAACTTTGAACGCTCAACATTGAAGTGGGGAATGCTCATGATGACTCCTTGGTTTGGGCTGTTTTGATGCTGGCGTGGAAAATTCGAATGAGTTCGTCGTTCTCTTGCTGAAGGGTGACGACTTCGTCACGACGATCGCTGAGAGGAACGCGATTGATGAGAGGAACGCGATTGATGAGGCGAATCCAGCGGATCGACTCGCGGAGTTCTTTATGCGCAATTTTCATTTTGTGAATGAAATCATTCCGGGACTCAGCGGCCTGTGCTTCTCCATGATGAGCCATGGGAGCGGTTCCGCTGCGAAGTAGCTGACCGGCAACATGTCTTCCCGAAAGACTATTCGGGAGCGACTCGCAAAGCCGGATAATCTCTGCTGCGTATTCGAGGAGTCGTTCTTCTAAATTATAAACACTGTTCATATAAGCAGCTTAAGCAAGGAGTTCAGAACTTCAATGTTGAAAGTTGAGCGTTGGATGTTGAACGTTGCGAAATTTCAATTTCGCGTCAGCACTTCGTCGAGGTTCAGGATCATGCTGGCGACGATGGTCCAGGCGGCGTGTTCGTCGGCGGGGAGGGTTTCATCGCGAGGGGAGTCACCGGCGCTGAGGAGTTGGTGGCTTTTTTCCGTCCCGGTCGCGTAGGTCGCGAGGCTGTGCTCGTAGACGTCGAGGAGGGTTGCGAGCTCGCCGCTTTCAGGTTCGCGGGCGGTTGCGAGTTCGAAGGCCCAGCTTGCGCGGGTCATCGGATTACTTCCGCCTTCTTTTAAAACCCGCTCGGCGAGATGACGGGAGGCTTCCATCATTTGGATGTCATTCATCGCCGCGAGGGCTTGCAGCGGCGTGTTCGTGACGGGGCGCTGCATGACGCAGGTCTCGCGGTTCGGCGCGTCGAAGATGATCATTGCCGGAGGTGGCGAGGACCGTTTCCAATAGGTATAAAGTGATCGCCGGTAGAGGCGTTCCCCTTTGTCCTGCACAAATTTCGGATTTCCTCCGAGTCCGACTTCCGCCCAGAGTCCGGGCGGCTGGTAGGGCTTCACGCCGGGGCCGCCGGCTTCTTCGATGAGTTGGCCGCTGAGGGCGAGGGCGTTGTCGCGGATCATTTCGGCGGGGAGCCGGGTGCGCGGGGCGCGCACGAGAAGCCGGTTGTCAGGGTCGAGTTCGCGATCTTCGGGGCCGAGATTCGAGGACTGCCGGTAGGTTCGCGAGAGAACGATTTGCCGAACCATGTGTTTCAGGTCCCAGCCGCTTTCGCGAAAATCGACCGCGAGCCAGTCGAGGAGTTCGGGGTGGGTCGGGAACTCGCCCTGGGCACCGAAGTCAGCCGGAGTCCGGACGATGCCGTGGGAAAAGAAAAGCTGCCAGAGTTGGTTCGCGGCGACGCGGGAAGTGAGCGGGTGTTCGTCCGCAAAAAGCCAGTGGGCGAGGGTGAGGCGGTTGGCGGGGGCGTCGGCGGGAAGGGGTGGGAGCGCGGCGGGGGTGCCGGGCAAAATCTCCTCGTCTTCTTTCGGTGCATCATACATCCCGCGGTCGAGGATGTAGGTCTTCCGCATTTGCTCAGGCGGGTTGTCCCTCATCACCATCGTCGTGACTTTTCCGCTGAGGAGTTGCTGCTTCTCTCGCGCAGTTTCCAGGCTCGCGGTTCGCGCCGTGAGATAGTCACGATTTTTACCGAGGGTTTGGCTTTCGACAATTTTCTTTTGCGTCGCATTTCTCTTCGCGGCGAGGGTCTCCGTCGCCTCAAGCGCGAGGTCGCGCATCGTCCAGGCGATTTCGGCCGGCTTCAGGTCGCGATTATAGAGCTGCACCTCATCGATTTCTGCTTTGATCTGGCTGCCGCTTGATCGTCCTCCGAAGCGGAAGGGAACCTCGGTCTTGATCGTAGCGGTGAGTTTTTTGCCTTCGTTCGTGGTCTCGACGGCTTTGCCATCGATGTAGACTTTCACGCTCTCGTCGGTGCCGGCCCCTCCGTAGGTCACGGCGACGTGTTGCCACTTTCCGGGGGTGAGGGCTTCTTTGGAAATGACTTTCACGGCATTCGACGGCCATTGGTTGATGAGATGAATCCCGGGCTTCCCTCCCTGGATCCAGAGGTCATAGCCGCGGTGCGATTGCGCTTCGTTCATTTTGGCAAGGATCGCGCCCCCGGCACTGGCGGCCTCCAGTTTGACCCAGGCGGAAAGGGTGAATTTGCTCTTATAATCGATCTCGGTGAAGGCACCGGCTTCAAAGCCCCGCTCGCCATCGAGCTTGATCGCGGTGCCGAACTTGCCTGCTTCGCTCTTCTCGAGGGCGCGTGCTCCCTGAGCGTCTCCGTTGCCGACCGCGTCGATGATAATTCGTCCGGCGGCATTGTCGAGCGTGTAGAAATGTTTGAGGTCTTTGAGACGGTTGGCGATTTCAGGGTCCGGTTCATTTTTCCCCGCTGACGGATCGGCGGCGAGTGCGGTCGATCTTGCTTCGCGGGCTGCTTTTTCCTTTCCCGTGAGTTGAGTTTCGATGGCCTTGAGTTTGTCTTCTTCCAATTCCGTCACCACTTCCGCGACCGGAGCCTGGTTCCCTTTGCGGGTTTGCATGCCGGGATCAGCGGTGTTGTTGAAATAGGCGTAGAACTGAAAATATTCTTTGTGCGAGATCGGGTCGTACTTGTGATCGTGGCATTGCGCGCACTCCATCGAGAGGCCGAGCCAGACGTTGGCCGAAGTTTTGACGCGGTCCGCGACGTAGCTGACGCGGAGCTCTTCGGCGATCGCGCCGCCTTCGTCGGAGCTGGGGTGATTGCGATTGAAACCGGAGGCAACGATTTGTGAATTCGTCGCGTTCGGGATGAGATCGCCGGCGAGCTGCTCAATCGAAAACTGGTCGTAGGGCTGGTTTTGGTTGAAGGCATTCACGACCCAATCCCGCCAGGGCCACATGTCGCGCGGGCCGTCGGCGTGCATCACGGAGGTGTCGCCGTAGCGGGCCGCATCAAGCCACATCAGAGCCATGCGCTCGCCGAAGTGAGTCGAGGCAAGGAGCCGGTCCACGACTTTCGCGTAAGCGTCAGGCGATTCATCCGCGAGGAAGGCATCAATTTCTTCGAGGGTGGGGGGCAATCCGGAGAGGTCAAACGTGAGCCGACGGATCAGGGTGCGGCGATCCGCCAACTCGGCGGGGACGAGCTTTTTGGCCCCGGCCTCGGCGAGAATAAACGCATCGATGGGGTTCACGATCTCATCACGATGAGACTCCGCGACGGCAGGGGCGTCTGATTTTTCCGGAGCAATGAAAGACCAGTGTTCGGTCCAGTCAGCACCGCTTTCGATCCAGCGGCGAATGAGGTCTTTCTCTTTTTCTGAGAAGGGTTTGTTCACCTCGGGCGGAGGCATCACGTCGTCGGGATCGTCCGAAATAATGCGATGCCAGGCCTCGCTCTGATCAAGGTCGCCGGCGACGAAAGCAGCGATGCCGTCTTTGTTCGCGAAGGCATCCGCTTTCGTGTCGAGGCGGAGCTTCGCTTTGCGCTCCTCTTCATCCGGCCCGTGGCAGAAGAAGCATTTGTCAGAAAGGATCGGGCGGATATCGCGACCGAAATCAATAACGCCTTCGTCTGCCAGAACCGAAGCGGCAGGGAGGAAAAAGCACAGGATAAAGGGGGGACTCCAAAGGTGCATCATCGGAGTTTAGTCGAAGATGCGCACGGGCGGGAGGTACGTATATCGAGCGACTTTGTGGCGTAACATTTTTGCCCGGGAGCGCCGACGTCCCCGTCGGCAAAAAATGCAATAATGCCGACGGGGACGTCGGCGCTCCCAGGCGGATCTACTCGAGACCGCTCGGGACATTTGAGCTTTCCGGCGTGATCGGGGTTCCCAATTCATCGACGGGATATTGCGCTCCCTTTTCCTTGAGCTGAGCCGCGAGACCACTGATCATGCGTTTGAGCTCCTCAGGATGCGATTCGGCGAGGTTGGCCTGCTCGAAGGGATCAGTCGCGAGGTTGAACAATTCGTAACTCGCGCCGCCGGACTGGCTGAATCCTCCGTGGGTCGGGATTTGCGGGAGGGCATGGAAAATGACTTTCCAATCCCCATCGCGCCAGACGCTGAAGTAGTTGCTCCGATGCGGCCCGTGCGGGTAATGCATGAGGAACTGCTCCTCGCGGTCAACGTCGGCTTTCCCGGTCAAGATCGTGTCGAGCGGCAGTCCATCGACGATATGATCGGCGGGAGTCTCGACTCCGGCGAGAGCGAGGAGGGTCGGGAAAATATCGGTCACATTGGCGACCTGGCTCTGGATCGCTCCGGCGGGAATGGGGAGCTTTTTCTGCCAGGCGTTCTCTGGATTTGGCTTCGCCCAGGCAGCGATGAAAGGTGTTCTCATGCCGCCTTCATAGTGAGCGCCCTTTTTTCCGCGAAGCGGAGCGGCGCAGGCGACTTCGTGTTGGTCGCCGAGAGGGGCGTCGGTTCCGTTGTCCCCGAGAAAGACGATGAGGGTGTCTTCGGCGACGCCGAGTTCCGCGAACTGATCGAGCATGTCGCCGAGCGATTTGTCCATTCCCTCGACCAGCGTGGCGAAGGCCTTCGCGCTTTTCGGCTTGTCGGAGTCCTCGTAGTGAGCGGCAAAACGTGGGTCAGATTCAAAGGGAGCATGAACCGCGTAGTGCGAAAAGTAGAGGTAAAACGGAGTCTCGCTGTCTACGGTTTCGGCGATGACTTTTTTGGCTTCGATCGTGAGGGCTTCGGTGAGAAAAGTCTCAGTGCCGTGATAGGCCTCGAGATGGGGCACCGCGCTGCGCTCGCGCTTGCCGCCCCAGCCGTAATTTTGCTCCCCGTAGAAACTGCCCGGGGCACCGACGGAACGTCCCGCGATGTTGATGTCGAAGCCGAGGTTGGCGGGGTTTTCGCCTTCAGTGTCATTCGGGCCGAAGTGGCCTTTGCCGACATGAATCGTGCGATAGCCGTCTTCGCGAAGGAGACCGGGGAGCGTGACATCTCCCACCGCGAGGCCTTCCCAGTCCCACTCGGCCGGCCCCTGATCACCGGCGTTGTTCTCCCAGGGATTAATCCAGTTCGTCGCATGATGGCGGGCCGCATTTTGACCGGTCATGATCGAGATCCGGGTCGGTGAGCAAACGCTCATCGCGTAAAATTGATTGAGCCGGATGCCCTGCTCCGCGAGCCGCTCCATCGAGGGAGTGCGATACCAGTCGTTGAGCGGGTAGCGTTTCGGCTCTCCTTTTTCATCGGTCAGAAACGGGACCGAGGTATCCATCACGCCCATGTCATCGACGAGAAAGACCATGATGTTTGGCCGGTCCGCTCCGAGTGTGGAAAGAATCGGAAGAAAGAGAGCAACGAAAAGGAGGAGTCGGGTTTTCATGATGAAGGGCAGTAGATCAGAATCCGGAGAATAATCCAATGGCGTCATCGCTTCTAATTTTTCACCTGTGGATAGACAGCCTGCCCGCTTTACGATAAGATTTTCTTCCATGAAAAACCCTTTCTTTGTTGCCGCTGTTCTTTCCGTCTCTTTTCTTTCGCACTCCGTCCAGTCTCAGGACACACCGGTGGCGGATGATGGGCCGCAGCAGGGAATCGCCGGTTTCTGGGAAGTTGTCACTGCAAACGGACGGTTCATCGCCCGGCTCGACAAGATTGCTTCGGCGAGTCAGCACGAGTATTTCATCGACGGCGCGGTGCGCGTTTACGAAGTCACGGTGGAAACCGACGGAGGCCAGACGGGGCGCTTTTACTATTTGGAGTCGGCAGCGGAGGGGAGCAGCATCGCGTCCGGCAGCGCGACGATCGAACGCCTTCGCGATGTCGCGAACAAGGTCTCGGACAAGGCGGGCACCGGCAACATCGACACGATCGTGACGAAGCACTACCCCGAAACGACTCACGCTAAGACCTCCGAATATCGCGTCCAGTCGAAGGCGACGGTCGATCAAATTTATGATCACATCCGCCGGGTTTGGGCAGAGGAAAAGGGCCGCGGCGAAGAGAACCGCCTCGTGATTCGCAACGGCTAGAGCTCTTTCCCCGTATCCAACGGCATGGAATATCGCGAGATCCCGCATTCAGATCTGCGTGTCAGCCTCATCGGGCTCGGCACGATGACCTGGGGCGAGCAAAATACGGAGGCCGAGGGACACGAGCAGATGGACTATGCCCTCGCCCAGGGGGTGAATTTTTTCGACACCGCCGAGATGTATCCGGTCCCGCCGATGGCGGAGACTTGTCATGAGACAGAGCGGATTATCGGCACCTGGTTTGCGGCGCGACAGAATCGGGAGCAGGTCATCCTCGCGACAAAAGTGGCCGGTCCGGGGCCGCATGTCACTCATGTGAGAGAGGGGACGCGGCACAATCGCGAGCACATCATGCGGGCGGTCGAGGGGAGCCTGAGCCGGTTGCAGACCGATTACATCGATCTTTATCAACTTCACTGGCCGGATCGTCCCGTGCCACTTTTCGGGACGCGTGACTATTCGCCGCCGAAGCAAAATGAAGCCGTTCCAATCGAGGAAACGCTCACGGTGCTCAAGGAACTCGTCGATTCCGGAAAAGTTCGCGCAATCGGGTTATCCAACGAAACTCCCTGGGGGGCGATGAAGTTTCTCCATCTTGCCGAGACGCTGGGCCTTCCCCGTGTCGTCACGATTCAGAACTCCTACAACCTCCTCAACCGCACCTTCGACAGCGGACTTTCTGAAATCTGTCACGAAGAGGGAATTCGCTCGTTGCCTTATTCGCCGCTCGCCTTCGGCCGACTTTCCGGAAAATACCGGAACGGGGCGCAGCCAAAAGGAGCCCGCCTCTCGGTCTGGGAACGCTTTGCGCGCTACAACGGGCCGAACAGCGATGCCGCGATCGAGGAATACGCGAAGATCGCCGACGAAGCCGGACTTGACCTCGCTCAGATGAGCCTTGCGTGGATCAATCAGCGGCCTCATGTCGCGAGCAATCTCATCGGGGCGACAACGATGGAGCAACTCAAGGCGAACATCGCCAGCGTCGAGGTCAAGCTGCCCGGCGAGGTCAGAAAAGCGATCGACACCGTGCACCATCGTTTTCCGAATCCGTGCCCTTGAGGAGGCCCGTTCGGGTCATGGACGGGGGCGCAGAATTTATCGTGCCGGGATGAAGAACGGGCGTATCTTTTGGAGTTCCATGCTCCGTTTCGTCATTACCTGCCTGATCGTTTCTGCCTTCCTGCCCCTCGCGGCTCAGGAGACGGCGGCGGTGCATACTTTCACCGACAAGAACGGAAAGCAAATTCTCGCCACCCTGCTCAGCGTCTCAGTGGACAAACGAATGGTGAAGATCCGCCGTGAGGACGGACAGGAATTTGAACTCGTGATCAATGTCCTCAGCCTCGACGATCAGCAATACATCAAACAGCAACTCGCCCTTCTGCCGGTGGAGAAAAAAGATTACCGGCTTGAGGTGGATATCGCGAAGAAAGGGGTCAACTCCGAATCTTATCCCTATGGCGCGACTTCCTACACGCTCACGCAGGAGTTTTTGACCTACGTCGTCAAAGTGCGGAACCTTTCCCGCGAGACCCTGGAGGGAGCGAAGATGGAGTGGATTGTCGTTGTCGACGACCGGTTGAAAGTTCTTCAGGAGGAGGGTGAGTGGGCCTACGACCGTCTCGCTGATGAGGAGGAAAATCTGATCGCCCTCAGTGGTGAGGTCGCGCTTTCCTCGTTGCCTTTCAATCAGGAAGTCGTCGTCACGACCGGCGAGATCGAGGTGAACGAAATGCTTTACCTCAGAGACGTTTACAACGGAGACACCATCGCAGGAGTGATCGCGAGGGTCGTCAGTGCCGAAGGCGCGGTGATCATGGAGAGCCGCCTTGGCGATGCTGATTTTAATGAAGTAGGTTGGGATACCGCGATGGCGCTTGTCGCTCCGGTTCGAGGAGATGACTGATCCGCCTTTTCCGCTTGCGGTAAAGCTGTTTCCGTCTTTTGTCTCGGCCCATGAGTGAAGCGTATAAAATTGCAGTCCTGCCCGGCGACGGGATCGGCCCCGAGGTCATGAACGAAGCCCGCAAGGTGCTCGATAAGATTGCCGAAAAGCACGGACTGACTTTCCAGTTGGAAGAAAAACTCGTCGGCGGTGCCGCGATCGACGCCACTAGTGGCCCGCTCCCTGAAGATACTGTGAAAGCCTGCGAAGCTGCTGATGCGATTCTCTTTGGATCTGTCGGCGGTCCCAAGTGGGAATCTCTTCCCCCTGAAATTCAGCCCGAACGAGGTGCTCTTCTCCCTCTCCGGAAGCACTTCGGCCTCTTCGCGAACCTTCGGCCAGCGGTTTGCTTTCCAGCCCTCACTCACGCGTCACCCGTTAAAGAAGACCGCATCGCGGGAGGCTTCGACGTCCTCTGCGTTCGTGAGCTCACTGGTGGCATCTATTTCGGATCACCCAAGCTGATCGAAGAACGAAATGGCGAAAAAGTAGCGATCGACACCATGGTTTACTCCCAAAGCGAGATCCGCCGCATCGCTCACGTTGCCTTCGCCGCCGCAATGAAGCGCGACAAGCGAATCACTTCGATCGACAAAGCCAACGTCCTTCAAAACGGCATCCTCTGGCGCGAGACTGTCGAAGAAGTCGCAAAAGACTACCCCGAGGTCACGCTCAGCCACCTCTACGTCGACAACGCTGCGATGCAGCTCATCAGCCGCCCGCGTGACTTTGACGTCGTCCTTGCTCCGAACCTCTTCGGCGACATCCTTTCCGATGAAATGGCCATGATCGCCGGTTCGCTCGGGATGCTCTCCAGCGCCAGCCTCGGCGAAAGCAAAGGCGACGGACTTTACTTCGGCCTCTTCGAGCCGAGTGGAGGATCTGCTCCGGATATTGCAGGACAGGGCATTGCGAATCCCATCGCGCAGATTCTTTCCGCCGCGATGATGCTTCGCTTTTCCTTCGGACTTGGCGAAGCGGCCGACGAAATCGAAGCGGTGGTGAAAGCCGTCATCGACGATGGCTACCGCACTGGCGACATCTACACCGGTTCCGACGATCAGAAGAAAGTTGGCACGGTGGAGATGGGTGACGCGATTGTCGCGAAGTTGTAGGAAACGTGAGACTGGCGTCCCGCCAGTGATTGCTGCCAACTCACCGGCGGGACGCCGGTGTCACACACGGGAATGCGTCGTAGCCGGTAGTGGTGATTTTCAATCGCCACCGCCGGAAGACCGGGCTGATGAGGTGGCGATTACAAATCACCACTACCGGCTTGGCATGATAAAAAAAGCGCACGAATGGACACGAATTTTCACGAATTCAGAGTCTGGATGTTGCCCTGTATTCGTGAAGATCCGCCTCGATTCGAAATCCCGGGGCGAAAATCTGATCATCAATCCATTTGAGAATAATCAAACAGGGTTGACTGAGTGATCTAACCCTGTTTCGTCCTCTCGACTCGCCATGACCTACGCCGAAATCCTCCAGCAACGAATCGAAGCCACCGGCAGCGCGCTTTGCGTCGGGATCGACCCGCGTCCGGATTTGCATGATTCGGTCAAAGATATCCAGACTTTTTGCGAAGAGGTTATCGCGGAAACGGCTGAGTTTGCGGCGGTTTTCAAACCGAATATTGCCTACTTCGAGGCGCTCGGGGTCGAAGGCTATGCGATGATGGAATCTCTCATCTGGCGGATGAAAGAAACGGGGGTTCCCATTGTTCTCGATGCGAAGCGCGGCGATATCGGAACCACCCAGGAGCATTACGCGAAGGGCTATTTCGGGAATTGGAATGTCGATGCCGTGACCTTGAGCCCCTATATGGGCTGGGATTCGGTCGAGCCATTTCTTCAATACCCGGGCAAGGGTGTTTACCTGCTCGGGGTCACTTCGAATGCGGGAGCGGCGGATCTCGAGCTCCACGATCTCGCGGACGGTCGCAAGGTCTTCGAGCTCGTCGGCGACATGGCGGGACGTGCCGTTGACACTCCGGCGGGGGAAGGCAGCGTCGGACTTGTCCTCGGGTTGACCAATGTTTCCGATGATGTCCTTGCGCGGATGCCCGATGTCCCCCTCCTCATTCCGGGGCTGGGCGCTCAGGGCGGCGATCTCGAAACCTTGCGCGGGGCGAAGCGATCCGCGCCTTCAGTGATCAATGTTTCCCGTGGCATTCTTTACGCCGACGAGCACCTTTCCTTTTCTGAAAAAGCCAAAGACTATGCGAACCGAATTGCCAGTATCACCTGAAGAAACCATCGAACTCCTCAAGGATTACGGAGCGGTTGAGCAGGGTCATTTTATCCTCGCGAGCGGGAAGCATTCCGGCTTTTACGTGAAGAAGGGCAAGCTCGTGCAGCATCCCTGGGAGTTGCAAAAAATGATCGAGCAGCGCGTCGAAGCGATGCAGGCGCTCGGTCAAATCGATGTCGTTCTCAGTCCCGCGATGGGCGGGGTCCCGGTCGGTCAACAGGTTGGTCTCGCGATGCATGCGCGGACGATTTACGCGGAGCGGAACCCGGAGACGAATGAGCTGGAACTGAAGCGTGGGTTTGAAATCAAGCCGGGGGAGCGGCTTCTTCTCGTCGAGGACGTCATCACGACGGGTGGAACTTTGCTGGAGCTTACGGATTTTATCGCCTCACAGGGCGGGGAGGTCGCCGGCGTGTTCGTGATCGTGAACCGTTCCGGCAAAGATAAAGTCGGCGATTTTCCGGTCGTGAGCTGCATGGAAATTCAGTTTCCCGTCTACGAGGCGGACGAGGTGCCGGCGGAATTGGCAGCGATCGGGGCGATCCGCCCGGGAACGAAGCGGGTTGAGTAATCGAAGCAAGGAAGGATGGGCTGCCCAGCCCGTCTCGCGAAGCATCTGCGGCGATGGATTAGGCAACCCATCCTACCTTGGACTTTCCGCTCTCTCCCTGACTTTTCGGGTTTGGCGCTAAACTTTCGCTTGATCCTACCGCCGTCTCTCCTAAACATTATCTATGGGTGAGCTACCTCTTGGTCTTAGTTTTGACGATGTCCTTCTCGTTCCGCAGCGGAGCGGGGTTTTACCGGCGGAGGTCGATGTCTCCACCAATCTCACGGCGGACATTCCGCTGAAGATTCCAATCGTCTCTTCGGCGATGGATACGGTGACGGAAGACGGCCTCGCGATTGCCCTGGCCCGCGAAGGCGGCATCGGCGTGATTCACCGCAACATGCCGATCGAACAGCAGGCGGACATGGTCGCCAAGGTGAAGAGGTCGGAAAATACGGTCATCAGCGATCCTTTCACGACTTCGGCCGACATCAGTCTCTCGCAACTTCAGGAGGTGATGCTCGAGAAAGGCGTCAACGGTTTCCCCGTCGTGGATGAAAATCGTGTCCTCATCGGAATGGTCACGAGTCGGGATATCTGGCATGTCGAAGACGAAAGCGCCCCGGTTTCTGCGGTGATGACGCCGAAAGAGCGGCTCATCATGGCTCCGAAATCGACTGGACTGGAAGAGGCGCGCCGCATTCTTCAGCTCCACCGCATTGAGAAGTTGCCGCTCGTCGATGACGAGGGACGACTTGCCGGATTGATCACGGCGCAGGACATCGAAAAGCGCGACATGTATCTGAACTCGGCGAAGGATAATCTTGGTCGCCTGCGGGTCGGTGCCGCCATCGGAGTGGGGGAAGATTATTTTGACCGTGCCGCCGCGATGATCGCGGCGGGAGCGGATGCTGTTTTTATCGATGCCGCGACCGGTCACACCGAGAGAGTGCTTTCTGTGATTGAACGACTTCGGAGTGAGTTCGGTGTCGCCGTTGTCGCCGGCAATGTCGTCACTGCGGACGGAGCGGCTGATCTTATTTCGGCCGGTGCTTCGGCGGTGAAGGTTGGTGTTGGGCCCGGATCGATTTGCACGACGCGGGTCATTGCCGGTGTCGGGACTCCTCAGTTCACCGCGATTCAGAATTGCGCGGCGGTTTGCCGTGACAAGGGCGTTCCTCTCATCGCGGATGGCGGGATTCGCTACTCGGGCGATGTCGTCAAAGCGATGGCGGCGGGCGCTGATCTCGTCATGCTCGGCTCGCTCCTTGCCGGTTGCCGTGAGAGTCCCGGAGAAATGGTCAATTACCAGGGCCGAACCTGGAAAGAGTATCGCGGCATGGGGTCGCTCAAGGCGATGCGCAAAGGTTCGGGCGACCGCTACGGTCAGAATTCTTCCGGCAAACTCGTCGCTGAAGGCGTCGAGGCGCGGGTTCCGTATCGTGGTCATCTGTCTGACACCGTCTTCCAACTGCTGGGCGGCCTTCGCAGTGGCATGGGCTACGTCGGGGCGGAGAATCTTCAGTATCTTCGCGAGCGGGCCAAGTTTGTCCGCATCACCTCGGGCGGTCTCAAAGAAAGTCACGCGCACGATATCACGATCACCGAAGAGCCGGTGAACTATCAGCCGGCAAGTTGACCTGAATTTGCATTCTGTTGGTTTTAACCACGGATAAACACTGATTTACACGGATGACGATACGCAGATGATTTCATGATTTGTGTTCATTCGTGTCCATTAGTGGTTTTAAAACTAAGAACGCGGCCTAATTTTTTCTCACCTTTTTTCCCATGGATAATCCCATCGCCGTCATTGATTTCGGCTCGCAATACACTCAGCTCATCGTCCGCCGCATTCGCGAGTTGGGTTATTTTTCACGCCTTTACCAGCCCTCCGAACTCCGGGAAACGGGGAGTCCCGCAGCGGTGATTCTTTCAGGCGGACCTCGCTCGACCCTGGAGCCTGACGCGCCTGATATTGATTTTGACTACCTTGTCGAAATGGGAGTTCCCGTCCTCGGCGTCTGCTACGGGATGCAGCTTCTCAACACGAAATTCGGTGGCACCGTGGCTCCCGGAAATACTCGTGAGTATGGCCCTGCTACCTTGATGCCTGAAGAGGGCGTGAGTGGAATTTTTGACGATCTCAAAGGGCATTCCCAAATCTGGATGAGTCACTCTGATACCGTGAGTGAGCTTCCGGAAGGATGTCAGGTCATGGGCCGAAATCTCGATCAAGTGCCGGTGGCCTTGAAATGGAACGACCGCTTCTTCGGGATCCAGTTTCACCCGGAAGTCTCGCACACGAAAGAGGGAACGCAGATTCTGAAAAACTTCCTCAATCTCGCGACTGACCTCCCTGAGTTTGCAATCGCTTCCTTCAAGGACGAACTCGCGGCCCGCGTTCGGGAAACGGTGGGTGACAAGCGAGTCGTTTGCGGCGTTTCCGGCGGAGTGGATTCTTCCGTTCTTGCCGCGCTGCTTCACGAAGCCGGGGTGAACACCAGAAACATTTTCGTCGATACGGGTTTGCTCCGCAAAAACGAGGCGGAGGAGGTGCAGTCTCTCTTCAAAGAAGTCGGCATCGAGATCGAAACGATTGATGCCTCGGAGCGATTTCTCACGGCACTGAAAGGCGAGAGCGACCCTGAAGAAAAGCGTCGCATCATCGGACGTCTCTTCGTGGATGTCTTCTTTGATGCCGTTGGCAAAGATGTCGAGCTGCTCGCGCAGGGAACGCTTTATCCGGATGTGATCGAGAGCGCCACGAGCGGGTCGATCGCTTCGACGATCAAGACGCATCACAACAGGGTGGATCGCATCATGGAGCTGAAAGCGGCGGGCCGTGTCCTTGAACCGCTCGACGAGTTGTTCAAAGACGAAGTCCGTGAGCTGGGACGCGTTCTTGGATTGCCCGAGCGTGTCGTGGGGCGTCATCCTTTCCCCGGCCCCGGTCTAGCGGTGCGTTGTCCCGGTGAAGTCACCGAGGAGAAGCTCCGCATCGTGCGCGAGGCGGACGATATTTTCATCGGCCTCCTTCACGAGAAGAACTGGTATGATTCCGTCTGGCAGGCCTACGCGGCGATCATTCCGACAAAGACCGTTGGGGTCAAAGGAGACGAGCGTAGCTACGAGTATGCCCTGAGTATTCGCGCGGTCACGAGCGAAGACGCGATGACTGCCGAGTGGGTCCATTTGCCTTACGAACTGCTTGGTGAGATTTCCAATCGAATTCTCAACGAGGTGCCCGGGGTGAACCGCGTCCTTTACGATATTTCGACGAAGCCACCGGCGAGTATCGAGTGGGAGTAGGCAGTTTTCAGTTTTCAGTGGGGCTTGTGACTCATTGGGAAATTTGGTAGAATCTGGTCATGGGAAATGAGCCCGACATTGATCCGAAGATTCTGGACGATCCGATTTTCCAGCAATTGATGGAGGAGGGATTGGCGATTCAGGATCGTTTCGCAGCGGAGCCTGTTTATGCGAAGACAGGTGAGGGATATTTGAAAAGCGCCGGTGTTTCCGAGCTTGCCGAAGCAAAGCGGAAACGCAAGGAGGGTGAATCAAGTTCAAGCATTCGTGTAGCGGAAGGAGATGAGTGAAGGCGTATTTGAAACCATTTTCATGGGAGATGGTGCAAGCCCAGAATTCAATCCTGTGCGCGGCAAAGAGCGCTCATCACGGTCCGTCATCCGATGGTTTTGAGGAGACGAAAGAGCGATGGGAAAAAGAGCGGGTTCGCATGATGTCTCTGGATGAGTCGATTCGCTTTCTTCAAAGCTGTCATCGATCAGCTCCTTTTTGTTTTTACAATGGGAATACCTTTGCTTCGATTGGGTTGCTGATTCTCCGGGGATTTTACCTCTCGGCTGAAGAGTCAGTTATCATTCGCAGCCTCGCCGGTCACATCGTCGCGGGAGTTTCGACGGGGGAGGAGGAAGCCGCCTTCAAAGCATTCTCGGACTCTCTGGAAGAGTGAGCCATCGCGGTGGAGTTTTTGCGGACACGGGGGACTATGTCCCTCCATTGTGGGGCCGGACGCGGAATCGAGGGGCAAGTTTCACCTTGCCCGCGATGCTAGGTGCCGGTCGGACGCGAAATGTCGGGGCGCGCTCGCCTGAATCTTGGCGTGCGAATTGGAGACTCTTCGTCTTCTTCTTACTCCTCTTCTTAATCTCGTGCTGAGGGAGAAGAGTAAGAAGAGGATTAGGAGTAAGAAGAAGAGGTGAAATAGAGACCGTGTCGCTCAATTGGGTCCGGACGCGGAATGGCGGGGCAAGTTTCACCTTGCCCGCGATTCCGCCGCAACACGGAGTCTGCGCAAGACGGGTTAGGCAAACTCGTCCTGCTGCTTGAATTACGCTGGTGGGGCGCCGAGGGCGTCGATCTTGGATTGCTCAGTGTCGAGGACTTCGCGGCGGAGGTTGGTGCCTGACTTGCGTGCCCACCAGAGGACGATCGGAGACGCGATGAAGATCGAGGAGTAGGTTCCCACGATGACACCAATGATGAGCGTTTCTGCAAAGTTGCGGAGACCGGGGCCACCGAAAATGTAGAGCACCGTGACGGTGATCAACGTCGTCACACTCGTGAGCACGGTCCGCGAGAGGGTCTTGTTCAGGGAGTAGTTGATGATGTCTTTCACGTTGCCTCGCTTCGTGGCGAGACCTTCGCGGACCCGGTCGAAGACGACGATGGTATCATTGATCGAGTAACCGGCGATGGTAAGGAACGCGCCCACGGTGATGAGGGTGACTTCCTGCCCGAGCAGGGTTGCAATTCCGATCACGAGAACGAGGTCATGGAAAAGCGCGGCAATCGCGCCCAGAGCGAACGCAAACTCGAAACGAATCGTCACGTAGATGAGAATCGCAATCATGCCGATGACGAGAGCGAGAGCTGATGACATCAGCATCGACTGGCCGACGGCGGAACCGACGGAACTGACCGTCGCATCCTTGAGGGTTATCCCGTGATCTTTTTCAATCTCGTCGATGACTTGCTCGGCCGTGTTGTCGGGAGAGCGGATGAGGAAGAACTCACCCTCAGCACCGACAGGACTTTGACTCTGAACGAGCGGTTCGCCGCCAAGGTCAAGATCAGCGAGCGATTCTTTCACGCTGTTTTTCGTGAGGCCTTCCGCTTGGAGGGTGATGGAATCACCGCCCTTGAGCTCCACGCCGCGAGGGTCAAGTATTGGAACGAGGATTAAAGACGCGACGAGGAGAATCATCGATCCCATGATGCACATCTTACGCTTGCTGAGAAAGTCGATCTGCTGATCGGGGATCAGGTTCATGAAGCTGAGTTTCTTCACAAAGCCGGATTCAGTGCCCCAGCTGAAGCAAACTCGTGTCACGATAAGTGAGGAGAACAGGGTCGCGAAAATACCGATGATGAGGGTGATTGCGAAGCCCTTCACGGTTCCGGCGGCCACGGCGTAGAGAATGATCGCGGTGATCAGCGTGGTGATGTTCGCATCGATAATCGCGGAGAAGGCTTTTTCGTAGGCAGTGTCGATTGCTGCTTTGATCGATTTTCCAGCGGCGAGCTCTTCGCGCAAGCGCTCGTAGATGAGGACGTTCGCATCGATCGCGACACCGATCGTGAGAATGATGCCTGCAATACCGGGTAGTGTCAGGGTGAACTGAAACAACGCCATCGTCCCGAAGATCATCGCGATGCTGATGCAGAGACCAATGAGGGCGATGATACCGGCGAAACGGTAGTAGATGAGAATGAAGAGGAGGGTCAGAGCAAGGCCGGAAACGCCGGCGAGAATACCTTGCTGAACCGTCGCTTTACCCATCGTTGGGGTGATGAAGTTTGAATACTCAATCTCAATCGGATTCTCGAGCGGGTTCTCAAGCGCGGAGGAAAGCCCGATCGCTTCTTCCTGAGAGAAATCTCCGGTGATCGAAAAGCTGTCCGTGAGCATGTCTCGAATCACGGGGGAGGAGAGAATCACATCATCCATGATGATGCCCATGGGCTGACCGATGTTCTCAGAGGAGAGAGGGCCCATGATCTTGGAGCCATCACCGGTGAGGTTCACGGAGATTGAGTGGCCGGATCCTCCGTAGAAGTAACCGGCGCTGCTGACATACTTGCCTTTCATGTCCCGCTTGATCTTCACGAGGCCATAACGGGTTGGCATTTCATTCCCGTTGTCGTCGAGTTCGACTTTGTAGGGAAGCGCTTCGTAACCGGGGATGACTTCGACGCCATTGGCGACCTGCATTGCGAGGCCATTGCTCTGGGGATGGAGGATGGAAAATTCGAGGCGGGCGACCTGCTCGAGAGCGACCGTGATTTCATCGAGCTTTTCCTGGCCGACGCCGGGCATCTGGAGGAAAATCCCGTCGTCGCCGGAGGGCGCGAGAATGACTTCGCCGGTTCCGAGTGCGTTGAGGCGGCTTGAGAGCACGTCGATCGCTTGCTGCTGCGCGGTTTCGGTGACGTCGCCTTCTTCGTTGGCCTGAATGCGGATCTCCATGGAGACACCGCCCTGAAGTTCGATGCCTTGTTCCATCCCCAGAGTGCCGTAAAGCCAGACACAGACGGCGGTAATCGCGATAGCGAGAAACGAACCAGACCTTCGCTTCCACTTTGCCGATTCAGTTGCGAGGTAGTAGAGAAAGATGCCGAGAAGGGCGATTCCCCCGAGGAATACGAGCTGCGGTGGGACGCCGGTGGCGGCCGCTTCGGTCACGGTCTCAATGACCGTACCGATTCCGTCGGTAGCGACATCGGCGCTCTCGGTGGCAGTTTCCACCACCTCAGTCACAGTCTCGGCAATGTCATCTGCCGGTGCCGTCACAGGCATGTCCTGAATCACAGGAGCGATCGTTTCGACGGCGGCTTCCGGGGTCACCACTCCGGAGGCCGAATCGGCAGCAGCGGCGTTGACTTCTACCGTTTCAGCGGTTTTTTCCGTTTCAGAATTGGCTGGCATGGGGGGAAATGGGGGAAATCAGATCAGCGCGTTGGCTGATCCAAGAGGGTTAGGTCGGGGATTAAACAGGGTCTGAGACCCCTATAAGGGTCGGGTCCGGCTTGGATCAGTCTTTGGACTCTTCCTCTTCGGTTTCTTCTTCAGCTTCCGGCTCGGATTTTCCGCCCTTGGGCTCGACTGAGGCAATCGCGCTGCGATCAAATTTCAGACTGAGGCCGTCTGCAACCTTGACCGAAATGTTCTTGTCCGTCATTCCGGAAACGAGGCCGTGAATGCCACCGATGGAAACGACTTTGTCGCCAACGCGAACGTTTTTCCGCATCGCTTCCTGTGCTTTCTGCTGCTTCCTCTGGGGACGAATGAGGATGAAGTAAAACATCACCATGATGAGGATCATGGGAATGAACATGCCGAGTCCTCCGCCTGCAGGGGCGGCTTCAGCGAGAATGGAAGGGAGGGTTGTCATGGTTGGTTCTTCGGTAAAATGAATCTGGTGAGACAAAAAAAGACGCATGGCGTTCAGGCGTCAATTTTTTCACCTTGATAGCGGCGGACAAAATCGGCCTTAAAATCGGCAAACGATCCGGCCTCTATAGCATCGCGAACTTGTTTCATCAAGTGCAGATAAAAGGTCACGTTGTGGAGCGTGAGGAGCCTCAGACCAAGGATTTCATCGTTTTTGATGAGATGGCGCAGGTAGCCGCGTGTGAATCCGTCGCAGAGCGGGTGCGTTTCACCGGCGGGAGCGAGTAATTCCTGACTTTTTTCCCACTTCGCGTTCTTGATATTGATCGTCCCGTCGGCGGTGTAGGCGGTGCCGTTCCGGGCGACGCGGGTCGGTAAAACGCAGTCGAACATGTCGATCCCGCGCGAGATGAGTTCGAGCAACTGATCGGGCTGACCGAGGCCCATGGCGTAGCGCGGTTTGTTCTCCGGCAGGATGGGGGCGGCGACGTCGACTGCTTTGAACATCTCCGGAACCGGTTCGCCGACGGAGAGTCCGCCGATGGCGTAACCGTCAAAATCGAGATCGACGAGGTCTTTGGCCGCTTTTTCCCGCAGATCGCCGTAGCAACTGCCCTGAACGATCCCAAAATAGCGCTGCCCCGGGGGGCGGTTTGCCTCGATCCAGTCACGGGCGCGCTCGGCCCATCGCTGCGTGAGAGCGAGGGAGTTTGCGGCGTAGTCCCGTTCGCAGGGAAAGGGAGGGCATTCGTCGAGAATCATGCAGATGTCGCTGCCGATGGAGCGCTGAATCTCAAGAACGGACTCGGGCGTGAGAAAAAGCGGGCTGCCGTCGATGTGACTCTGAAAGCGGACGCCTTCTTCCGTGATTTTGCGGAGCTTTGACAGGGAGAACACCTGGTAGCCTCCTGAATCGGTGAGGATAGGACGGTCCCACTGCATGAAATTGTGCAGACCGCCGTATTCGTCGAGCACCTCCGTGCCGGGGCGGAGGTAGAGGTGGTAGGTGTTTCCGAGGATGATCCGGCAATCCAGCTCCGGGGTCGTCAGCTCCTGCGGATGGACGGATTTCACGGTGCCCTTCGTTCCCACGGGCATGAAGGCGGGCGTCTCGACTTCCCCGTGCGCGAGCGTCATGCGACCGCGCCGCGCCGCGGTTTGAGAGTCGGTTTTGAGGAGGGTGAACATGGGGAGTCGGGAGTATCGGCGGAGAGGCCAAATTCGCAACGGGATGATTAGTGTTATCATAATGCGACTAAAATACTTTACTAATGAGTATGAATTGCGTATAGAAGCTGTATGAAGTTAACGGTAAATCTGGAAGAGGCACTACTGCTGAAAGCGGTCGAAGTGACCGGGGCCTCAACCAAGACTGAAGCGATCACGACGGCGTTGCGAGAGTTAACAAGAAGATCCGAGTTGAAAGCGGTTTTGCGGCAGGGAACCGGTCTAACTTCTGATGAACTGAAAGATTCGCTCGATCCTTATTCGGTTTCGGAATTTCTGCGGAGTCGGAATCTGAGCGAGAATTTTCAAATCGCGAGCCGACTCCCAAATTCTGCGGAATCCAGCTGATGGCGCGTCTTGTTTTGCCCGAATCCTCCTGGTATATCGGAACCGTTCGAGCCGGAAAAGATCCGCTCGAAGGGTTGGCGATTATTTCAGAGAGTCGCGACATTGCAGTGTGTGGCATCATTAAAGCGGAGGTTGCGAGAGGTCTTCGCTCGACGGATTTGCTTGATCGCTATGCGGCGGTATGGGAAAAAATGTTTTACATTGAGGATGGGTTTAAACGGTGGGAGGACACTCTCAAGCTGGCCTGGGCACTGGATCGGAAGGGAATCATTCTCCCGATTCAGGATGTCCACATCGCCGCCTGTGCTCTTCACGCCGACGCGGTCGTCTTGACCTACGATCAGCATTTTCAAATGATCCCCGGCATCGACGCGACGGATACAATTTATTGAGGCGCGTCCGTGCGCGTGCTGGACAGTGTCCCTGCTATCCGTGCCGGTCCGGCGGCAAAGGCATCGCGGTCGAGGTGGAACTCGCCCCTCCAGGTTACGCCTTCGGGCAGATAACCGCTCCGCAATTTCTCCACACACTTTCCCAATCCATTTCCGGGGTATCTCTCGACAAATGCGGTGCAATCGTTAGGCTTTCCCATGCCCGATGCCCCTACCTCACACGCCGGCCTCTTGGCCTGGGTCGAAGAATTACGAGAGCTTTGCCAGCCACGCGACGTCGTCTGGTGTGACGGATCAGATGAAGAATATGACCGCCTCTGTGGCGAAATGGTCGCGGCGGGAACTTTCATCAAGCTGAACGAGGAAAAGCGCCCCAACAGCTACCTCGCCTGGTCCGATCCGAAGGATGTCGCCCGCGTCGAGGACCGGACTTTCATTTGCAGCGCCCGCCAGCGAGACGCCGGCCCGAGCAATCGCTGGACCGCCCCTGCGGAAATGCGTGAGACATTGACCGATCTCTTTCGCGGCTGCATGTGGCGGCGCACGATGTATGTGATCCCGTTTTGCATGGGGCCGATCGATTCGGACATGGCCATCTTCGGCGTCGAAATCACCGACTCGCCCTACGTCGCGGTGAACATGAAGTTGATGACGCGAATGGGGCAGCCGGTCCTTGATCGCCTCGGAAGCGATGGCGATTTTGTTCCCTGCGTCCACTCCGTCGGCATGCCGCTGATGCCCGATCAGGAAGACGTGCCCTGGCCTTGCAACGAGGAAAAATACATCGTCCACTTTCCTGAGGATCGCGAAATTTGGTCCTACGGCAGCGGCTACGGAGGCAACGCGCTTCTCGGTAAAAAGTGCCTCGCCCTGCGAATCGCCAGCGTTATCGCTCGCGACGAAGGCTGGATGGCGGAGCATATGCTCATCAGTGGCGTTGAAAATCCTGAAGGCGAAAAACGCTACGTCGCGGCCGCTTTTCCCAGTGCTTGCGGAAAGACAAACTTCGCGATGCTCGTTCCGCCGCCGGTCTACGCCGAGAAGGGTTGGAAAGTGACGACGGTGGGCGACGACATCGCCTGGCTTCGCCCCGGTTCCGATGGACGACTCCGCGCGATCAATCCGGAGGCGGGCTATTTCGGCGTCGCGCCGGGGACTTCCGAAAAGTCCAATCCCAACGCGATGGCCTCGCTCCGGGGGAATACGATTTTTACCAATGTCGCCCTCACCGAAGACGGCGACGTTTGGTGGGAGGGGATGACAAAAGAGCCGCCCGCGAAGCTCACGGACTGGAAGGGTAACCCATGGACGCCATCCTCCGACACACCCGCCGCGCATCCAAATTCGCGCTTCACCGCACCTGCCTCGCAATGCCCGGCGATCGATCCCGATTGGGACAATCCGGCTGGAGTCCCCATCGATGCGATTATTTTCGGCGGCCGCCGCGCCACGACGATGCCGCTCGTGTTTCAGGCTTTCAACTGGGTCCATGGCGTTTTCCTCGGGGCCAACCTCGGATCGGAAATGACCGCTGCCGCTGAGGGGGCGATCGGGAAGATTCGCCACGACCCCTTCGCGATGCTGCCCTTCTGCGGTTACAATATGGGGGACTACTTTTCGCACTGGCTCGGGATGCGGAAGCACATCGGCGATCTCCCCCGGATCTTTCACGTCAACTGGTTCCGGAAAGGAGCGGACGGGAATTTCCTCTGGCCCGGCTTCGGTGAAAACATGCGAGTCCTCGAGTGGATCTTTGATCGTGTCCGTGGTCGCGCCAAGGGACACGAAGCGCAGCTCGGCTGGGTCCCGCGCTACGATGAGTTGAATTTTGAGGGACTAGATTTCACCGAGGAGCAATTCGCCGAACTCATGAACGTGAGTCAGGAGGAATTTCGCGGCGAACTCCTTTCCGAGGCGGACCTTTACCTCGATCTCTACGATCATTTGCCGAAGGAATTGATCTTCCAGCGCGAGTTGCTCGCGGGGCGGATGTGATTTCCCCGGGTAGTGGTGATTTGTAGTCGCCATTTGAACAGGCCGGGCCAATGCGGTGGCGATTTCAAATCACCACTACCTTGTTGTCAGAGCATGCGGAACTTCCTAATCGTCACATATCCGCATTGACACCGCACCTTCATGCTTCTTTGCTTTCCTCATGCTGGAAGAATCGGAAGCCTTGCGACGGATCCTCGAAAAAGTCGAGCCGGGTGCCGTGACCTGGATGCCGATCGAATTGGCGCTCGATCAAATTTTGGCGCAGGACATGGTCGGAGTGATTGACTCTCCGCCATTCGATAATTCGAGCATGGATGGTTACGCCGTGCGCGCCGCCGAAACTTTGACAGGGGACTCGCTCGAAGTCGCGCTCTCCGAACAGGCGGCCGGCGTCGATCTCCGGCTTCAGCTTAGCGAGGGCGAAGCGATTCGCATTTTCACCGGCGCGCCGATTCCCGATGGAGCCGACGCCGTCATCATGCAGGAGGATGTGAATCGGGCAGGGGCCCGGATCGAGATCATCGAGGGCGTCGTCGCCGGGGAAAATATTCGCCGTCGTGGGGGTGATGTCTGCGCGGGGCAGAAGCTGCTTCGTCGAGGCGATGTCATCACGCCAGCCCGGATCGGTCTTCTCGCGTCGCAGGGGATCGCGGAGATTCCCGTTCATGCGAAGCCGCTCGTGCAGATCGTGACGACAGGAGACGAGTTGGCCGCTCCGGGTGCTCCGCTCGTTCCAGGCGAGATTTACAATAGCAATGGCCCAATGCTGCGAGCGGCGGTGGAGCAGGCGGGCGGCGTGAGCGTGGCCTGTCACTCCATTGATGATCGACAGATTCTCGAAGACACCTTGCGAAATGCCTTCGCCGCTGCTGACCTCGTCGTCATCGCCGGAGGGGTTTCCGTCGGCGAGCGGGACTACGTCAAAGCGGTTCTCAACGAACTCGGAGTCATCACCGATTTCTGGCGGGTGAAGGTCAAACCCGGGAAACCCTTTGTCTACGGTCATCACCCTGACGGAACCCCTGTTTTCGGATTGCCGGGAAATCCGGTTTCAGCCTTTGTGACCTTTCACATTTTCGTGAAGCCTGTCATCCGCGCGCTCCTCGGCCATGGAGAAAAGTGTGTCGATGAAAGTCTCGTCGTGGCCAATGCCGAAGAGCTGATGTCGAATGCGGGAGATCGCCCGCATTACCTGCGCGGGGTGGTGAAAAACGGAGAGGTCTCACTGTCAGGAACGCAACAGTCCCATGCGATTTTCGGGCTCAGTCAGGCAAATTGTCTCGTGAGGCTCCAGCCTGAGGAGACGGTTGCCGTGGGTGATCCCGTTGAGGCTTTGATGATCTAGTTAATGATTTCCAACTCTCATTTGGAACTGCTGAAATCAGTCTCCCGGTCTTTCTACCTGAGCATCCGCTTTCTCCCGCCGAAAATGCGGGAACCCATTGCGCTGGGGTATCTCCTTGCCCGGCTCACTGATACGGTCGCCGATGCTGAAGGAATCAAAGAGGCGGACCGGCTCGGAAATCTTGAGGCGATTAAGCGCGTCATCGAAGGGCAGTCGGGAGCGAGCTGCTCTCAGGTTTCAGCCCTCGCGCCGACGATATCCCATGCCGGGGAAAAAGCCCTCCTCCAGCGTACCGACGAACTGGTCGCCTGGTATGAGACCATCGATGCGGCGAACCGCGGGCATCTCAGCGAAGTCATCCTGACCATCATCCATGGCCAAAGCTGGGACACGACTTTCTTTGAAGAGGGCCGCGTCACTGCCTGTGCTAGCGGCGACGATCTCCTCCGCTACGCCTACCGGGTTGCCGGATGCGTCGGGGAGTTCTGGACCACGGTGGGATTTACCAATCTGGGAAGTCGGTTTTCAGATCCTGACAAAGCCGCACCGATGCTGGTGCAGGGAAAAAAACTTGGCCAGGCTCTCCAGTTGATCAACATCCTTCGTGACCTACACGAAGACCTTCCGAAAGGGCGCGTCTATCTTCCGGGCAATGAGCTGCGGTCCGCTGGATGGGACGGGTCTTCGCCCCTGATTGCCGGGCAAGTCGAGCCGGTCTTTCTGAAGTGGTTAGGTCAGTGTGAGGATTTCCTCAAAGAAGCCGGCCCCTACGCGCAAAGCATCCGCAGCTACCGTGCTGCTTTCTGCACGCGATTGCCGATGGAGCTGGCCGTCAAGACCGCCGCGTGCCTGCGCGAAGCCGGTTGCGAAACGGTGATGCGTGGGAAGGTGAAAATTCCGCGGAGTGAAGTGTGGCAATCGATGGCGCGGGTGGGGTTGGGGTAGTGGTGATTTGTAATCGCCATCTGATCAAGCCGAGGCATTGGGGTGGCGATTTCAAATCACCACTACCGGTTCGGAGTGGTTTGAACCACGAATGGACACAGATGCACACGAATATGTTGGCTCCGCAGCAGTCCTGATTCGTGAAAATTGGTGTTTCTTCGTGGGCTTATCCCATCAAGCCGGGGCAGCACCACTAACACAACGCTTCCCCCTAATCGGCATCCAACTCTTCCCAGTTCCTCGTCGATTGCCGCGTCTTTCTCCGATCCGCGCGATGCTCGATTTGTCGCAATTGCTTGGGCGAAAGATGATCTTTCCTCCGCCACGGTTGCGGTCCGCCATCACCGGCCATGAGACAGCCTAACGGAGTGACCTCCGCGACGATATCGGCAAGCTCAAACTGCTCGATCTGAGCGCGAACCTGCTCCGCCGGTTTGTAACCGACCGGGCTTTCACTGAGGTCGCCCTTACCGTAATACCAGCGAATGTCGAGACCCTGTGTCGCGTCGGAAATTGCCTTCTTCACCGAGGCGTCATCAAGTTCGCCATTGGCTTTCTTAAAGTCGCGCATCGTCGCCGTGCGTGACTGATTCCTCCCCGCGCCATGAGGTGCGAAACTGAGGAATTCTTCATTGTCACGTCCTACGGTGACCAGGATAGGAGCCGCCATGTTGAGCGGAATGAGGCCGAGCAAAGGCCGCCCGTTCCCGTCCCGCCAAGCTGGAGTCGCTCCCTTTCCGTGAAGAAACTGGTCGCCGCGCTTCCAGACGAAGTTGTGCTCGTTTCCAAATTCAGTGACCTTCTCCGCGCCGGAGCGCTCTAGGAAACGTGCGTGGATGCATTGGTGATTCGCCTTCGTCCAGCGCCCGATGTATTGGAGCGCGTCCCAGTAGTCCGCGCCGATCTCCGTTTCCGTATCGAGCCACGCCGCTGCCTTCGGGATGCCTTTTGCGATCCGCGCGGTTTCTTTGATCGCCGCCTTGTGACCGCGTTTGTAAAGATGAGCACCAAGGCCACGCGAACCATGATGAGTCACAAGCGTGTAAAAAGTCACGCCGTCAGTGTCGTCGAGCCGGTCCCCGGCGCGGTCGTGCAGGTCGCGGGCAATTGTGTCGTGACCGCTCGCCGCGAGCGCGTCAACAAAGGCCCTCGTTGCACGGAGTTTCCCGAGGTAGGCAAAGTGATTTCCATCACCCTGATCAGCAAGATGCATCGCCGCATGTTCTTCGAGGCCAGTCAGGAAGGGGTTCGACCAGACCGTTTCCTCGAGAACTGGATGATGAACCCTGTCTTCCCCTTTGCGCCCGCCGAAACCAAATCGCGTCGAATCGACAATCGCATCGAGCATTTTCGAAGTGCTTTCACCACACTCGAAGAGCGTCGCATACATCGAGCAGCAAATGTCCGCGCTGTGAGCTGCTGGCAGAATCGCATTCTTCACCGAGATCGCTCCGCCGACCGGGATTGTCGCTTCCGCTGAACCTGCAGGGCACGCGTCCGGCATGACCGCTCCGCGCTCGATCACCGGAGTGCGGAGGAGTTGATTCATGAAACGACGGACGCCGTCGATGTTCTTCTCGTCGAGTACGCAAGTCGCCTCGATTGCTTCCGAGAATGAAATCGGCGCGTCACGCATCACCAGCTTGGGATCTTCCTTCACGAAATCCCGTTCGAGCAGTTTCAGGATGTAAGCCGGGTCGGTGATGCCGCGGGCTTCAAGGGCATGCGCCGCCGCGAGCAGTTCCTGAAACTTCGGACCCTGCGGCCAGTCGGCGTCGATGAGGTCTTTTCCGGTGAAGCTCATGTCGGTTTCTTTTCGTGAGGGGGGCTGGATGTGACAGGGGGAATTACTGGCCGCTTAATTGCATGATAAGTCAATCTGACCAGCAAGCCGGGAAGCCGACGCCGCGAAGTTGATCTGGTCTCGCTTATCGGAAGAGATGGTCTGAGAAGGAAGTGCTATGGAGAAGAAGATAGGGGAAGTTGGGTATTTGGCGAGAGTTTGCGACCGTGCTGACTTGGAGACGGAAGCGTATTTCGGAATTGTTTCCAATCCCACTACCTTTTTCGAAAGCGCGTCCGTTCCCGAGCATGTAGCGAACGGCGTCAGTCTCCCGACCGCAGTACCCCTGCAAATCCTCAGTCCCCTGACGCCAATTCTACCGCCTGGGCAAGGCTCGCTTCATCAAGCCTGCTTTCAGGCACGTCGGCTCGTTTTCCGTTTTCGAGAAGGAGGCTCACGACGCCATTTCGGTGGCTCAGAAACCGAGCCTTGATCTCTTTCCCGTCGGAGCTGGTCCAGGTTTGAGGCTCAGGCTTCTCCGCGAGGGATGAGGAAGTGCCTCCAGATTTCATCGGTTTATTTTTCACCCACTCTTCCTCCTCCTCGGTCGGGTTTGCGGCATCGATCACGGCCCCTAAGCTGATCCATTCCTCGATCTTTTCAATTTCCCCGGCGGGAATTCGATCCGCTTTTCGGGGCATGAAATCGTTATGAGAAGTATCGAGGGTAAGCCGCTCGAGAAAGTTGCTTTCCTCCGCATTTCCGGGACGGATGAGGTTGTATTTGCCGATTTGATAATCCCGCACTTCTTCGAGGTCATCCAGCGCGAGGCTTCCCTTCACTTCGTTCTCGTTGCTGTGACAGTCCCAGCAGCGCTCCTTCATGATCGGGAGGATGTCATTTTTGTAATCGACCCCGAATCCGGGTGATGTGAAGAGGAAAGCTAAGAGGAGGAAAAACGGGAAGCGTTTCATGCTAGCGAGATAACACTGATCTGCCTTTCTGTTACTCGTTTTCCCGGTGGTTGAAGGAAAAAGAAAAGGACTCGAGAATTAAATCCGTGAGGCAATCGCGGTCGTCACGATCGAGCTGAGGGGCATGATGATCGCGGCGAGGAGCGGATTCATGAGGCCGATGAGACAGAGGCTGATGGCGCAGAGATTGTAGGTCAGAGCGGTTGCGAAAAGGATCGCGACGAAGCGGTTTCGACGCTTTGTTTGGTCGAGGAGATGACTGATCGCATGAAAGCCGCGGCCAGTGAAGACAAAGTCGGACTGACTTTCGATGGCGCGGATCCCGGTTGCGGGGGTTCCCGAGGCGGCGGCGGCGGCGAAGGCGAGGCTGTCATTGCCTCCGTCCCCGACGAAGAGGGTGCTTCCGGGAGATTCTTCCCGGATTTTGGCGGCCTTGGCTTCGGGGCTGAGATCGGAAAAGACGTTTTCGCGAGCGATCCCCAGTTCGCTCGCGGTGGCTTGAACTCTGGTCGTGTCAGGGTCGCCGCTGAGGATCATGAGCCGGTAGCCATGCGCGGCGAGGCGACGAAGCTGACGGGCCGCGCCGTCACGAATCGCTTCGGTGAGGGGAAAGACGAGCACGGCGGTTCCGTTCCGCGAGAGCGTGCAGTGGTTCTCTGCGGCGGCGGATCCTTCGCAAGCCCAGTCGCGCCGACCGAGTTTCCACGAGATTCCGTTTAGCGTGGTCGCGACCCCGGAGCCGGGCGATTCGTCGATGGGGGCTTCCTGAAGTTGTTTCGGCAGTCCGTAGCGGGAAATGATTTCTTCGTGGAGAGCTTTCGCGGCAGGGTGGTGATTGGTCGCGGTGAGGTGTCGCAGGGCGCGCAGGGTTTCGTCATTGAGATCGGCGACGGTCTCCGGATCTTTTAGGCGTTTGACCGGCTCGGTGAGGGTGCCGGTTTTGTCAAAGGCGAGGACCTCGATGGATTTAAGTCGTTTCCAGATCGAATTTTTCCGAATGAAAATTCCTTCGTGCTTCAGCTTTGAGAGCAGCATTTCGTTGAGCAGGGGGAGGGCGAGGCCGAGGGCGCAGGGGCAGGAGACAACGAGGATGGAAATGAAAACCTGGAGAGAGGCGGCGATCTCGGCACCGCGGAGGATCCATCCGCTTCCGCCGGCGAGGGCGACGAGGATCACGGTGGCGAGGTAGTATTTGAGGATGGGGTGCGCCCGCGCTTCGTCTCCGGTGAGGTCGCCGGTGCCGGTGTTGAGCAACTGTTCGAGGAAGGAACCCTCGAAGGCATTTTGCGCGGTGACTTCGACCCGGGCGGGGTTGCCGTTTTTCGCGCCGGCGGGGAGGCTTTGTCCGGCGCGGTAGGGAACCGGTTCGGGCTCGCCATTGATCCAGTCGAGGTGAAAACGTGCCGCGCTGTCGATCAGTTCGGCGTCGACGGGGACCATCGCCCCCGGGGCAATTTCGAGGCGGTCGCCAACTTCGATTTTGCGCAGCGGGATGCGTTCGCGTCGGCCTTCGGGATCGAGGCGGAAGGTCGCGGAGAGGTCGCGTTCGCGCGCCCAGAGTTGGCGGCGGTTGCGTTCTAATAAACGCAGATGGAGCCAGCGCCCGCCGAGCATGAGAAAGGCAAACATCGCGACGAAGTCAAAGTAGAGCATGTCTTTGACGCCGAAGATGAGACCCCCGAGGGAGCCGAGATAAGCGGCGACGAGTCCAAGTGAAATCGGCACGTCCATGTGGAGTGACCGCATTTTGAGAGCGGAAAGCGCCCGCTGGAAAAAATAGGAGCCGCCGACCGCGAGCGCGATGCTGGCGGAGGCAAAGGCGACCATCGTGAAGAGTCGCGCGAGGTCGTCGGTTGTCTCCATCCCGAGGTAGGAGGGAAGGGTGAACGCCATTGTGTTCATCGCGAGTCCGGCGGTGACGCCGAGACGGGTGAGGAGGGCGCGGCTTTCCTGCGGGGCGTCGTCCTCGAGTTCGTTGACGAGGCTCGCGGGGTAGCCGTATTGGTGCAGATCTTTGACAAAAGCAATCGCGTCGAATTCGCCGGGATTCCACCAGAGGGTGAGGGTGGAACGGGCGGTGTCGGCGGAGCTTTTAAGCGCTCCGGAATGCTGACGAAAAAGGTGGTCGATGAGCCAGACGCAGGCGGTGCAGGAGAGGTTGCCGATCCGGAGCTTTAGCTTTGCGGGTGACGCTCCGTCGCTACGTGAGGTCTCGGCGAGGGTGATCGCTTCTTCCAACTCGGCGATTTGATCGGCGGCGGGGTCGGCGTTTTCGGCGGGTTGGAGGACGCGGCGCCCCAGCAATTCGTAGAATGAACTGAAGCCTCCTGACTGAATCAGTTCGTAGACGACGCGGCAGCCGGAGCAGCAGAAGGTCTCTTTTTCAAAGCGTGGCTGAAAGGAATTGCCACAGTGAATGCAGCGCCGCTTCTCGTCGGTCGCGGTCGCCCTTGTGACGTCTGCGGCGAGAGTTTGGCTCATTCGACTTCAAGCGTGCAACGGCAGGTTGTCCCGTCGGCATCTTCGCCGGCGGGGGCTGCTCCGATGAATGAGAAATGCCACATGAGAGAGAGGGCTGCCGTCGCCGCAAGGGTTCGTTTGGCGATGAGAAATCCTTTCGCTCCAAGCTTCTGGTTGACCCAGGCGGAGCCGATTTGCACGGCCCAAATGGCGGGGAGGGCACCGAGGCCGAAGGCGAGCATGATCTCGACCCCGCGAATTGCAGATCCGCTCGCGAGGGCGACAGCGAAAATGGCGTAAAGGGGGCCGCAGGGAAGAAGGGGCGTGGCGAGTCCAATGATCGCGGCCCGCGTTGTGACGGGAAAGTTCAGCGTCTTGATTTTGATCTGCATGACGACTTTCCCGAGGCCGGGAATCGCTCCGAGTCTCTTGTCGAGACCGAAGAAAATCGCGATGAGAAAAGCGATGAGAAAGATCGGCAGCCATGGGACCCCGGAGAGGGAGATATTTAATCCTAGCTGGCTCCCAATAAATCCGAAGGTCGCTCCGGCGATGCCATAGCCGATGAGACGGCAGGCGTGGTAAATGCCGACGGACGCGAGGGCGGGCCCGCGACCGGCGATGCCAAGGCCGCAAGTGAGAAGGCCACACATCCCGGCACAGTGCAGGCTCGTCGCGAGGCCTGCGACGAAGAGTCCACCAAGAGTGATCGTTTCAGCGTTCAGGCTCGTCATTTTTGATGATGGTGATGATTTCGACGGACTGCGGACGTTTCTCTCCGGCAAGACGGAGCAGGAAGATCCAGCCGGTAATGAGAATCACGAAGGCAAAGACAATCCATATCCAGGGACGGTCGCGAAAAAAACGGATCATGGGGCGGGTTTTTTGAGAGTGTAGGGGCTGGGGCCGAAGAAGTCGATCATATCGCTGATCGTGAAGTCTCCCGGGGAGACGTCAGCTTCGATCGTGAACTCGAACTCACCTTTGTAAAATTCGGTTGGAACCTGAACCAAAACGGTTTGCATTGTTTCTTTGGCAGGGTCGAGGACGATCGAGTCACCGAGGCCGGAAACGCTGGCACCTTCGGGAAGCCCCTTAAAGCGAAGCGAGAGTGTGGTTGGCACATTCTGTTTCGTGATGAGCTGGACACGATACTGATTCCTCACTCCGTCATCATTAAAATAGTAAGGTTGACCCACCATGCGAATGATCTCGATTTTCGCCGATTGCAGTCCGCCCATGACGATCCCGACGGCAGCAAGGCCGAGGCAGAGAAAAGCGGTGTATAGGGCGACGCGCGGGCGCCAGATGCGACGTTTCTTTCCTTCAAGGCCGTTGAGTGAATCGTAGCGAATGAGACCTCGCGGCTGCTTCGTCTTGTCCATGATCCCGTTGCAGGCGTCGATGCAGTTCGCGCAGCCGATGCATTCGAGCTGGAGTCCGTTTCGGATGTCGATGCCGGTCGGGCAGACCTGGACGCAGCGGTTGCAGGAGATGCAGCTGCCGGTCTCAGGGTCGGAGAGTTTTCCGCGAGGCTCGCCGCGTTTTTCATCGTAACCAATTACGATCGTGTCGTCATCGGTCAGGGCGGACTGGATGCGCCCGTAGGGACACATGATGATGCAGAACTGCTCGCGGAACCAGGCGAAGGAACCATAGAGGCAGACCGTGAGAAACATCATGATGCCAAAGGCCTTGGCGTTGTTCGCCGGCGACTGCTGCATGTATTCATACAGTCTCGGGATCGAGATGAAATAGGAGATGAAGATGTGCGCGAGGCTCAACGAGATGAGGACGTAAATCCCGTGTTTGATGACCCGTTTGACGACTTTGCTTTTCGTCCAGGGGGCGGCGTCAAGGTTACGGCGCTTCACCGCATCGCCATCGACCCAGCGTTCGACGCGACGATAGAGTTGCTCCAGAAAGACGGTGTAGGGGCAGGCCCAGCCACACCAGAGCCGCCCGAAGAGAGCGGTCACATAGAACAGCGAAAATCCCAGCCCGCTGAAGAGAAAGAAGCCGATCCAGAGATCCTCGGCGAGGAACGTCAAGCCGAAGAAATGAAAGCGGCGCTCCGCGATGTCCAGGAAGACAGCGGGGTATTCTCCGACCGGAATCCAGGGGAGGAGGACGTAGATCGCGAGCAACAGCCCCCCGAACAAACGCCGCCACAGGGTGAACTTTCCTTTGACGTCGGCCGGGTGGAGAAAGTTCCTCGATCCATCCCGATTGATTGAGGTGAGGGAAGTGAGGTTGGGTTTTGAGACGGTTGACATGACTGGGAGGAGAGAGGAGTTAACATAGTGTTAGGACTGTTTGCTGAGGATGTAGGCGACAACCTGAGCGATCTCTGCCGGGCTGAGTTGCGTGTTCCAGGCGATCATTCCTTTCGTGATGTCGGGGGATCCGTTCGTCACGATTTCCATGATGTTGAGGGGCTCAGATCCATAGAGCCACTCATCGTCGTTCAGGGCGACACCGGGGAGCTTAATACCACCCATCATCGCAGAGAGATCCTGCCCATGGCAGGCAATGCACTTGGCTTCGAAGATTGACTGGCCGGATGAGGTGTGATCCATGTCGAGGCTCATCTCCTGCAGGGACTCGTTATTGATCGAGGCCATCATCGTTTCGAGTTCCTCCTGCTTCTTATTTTCGATCAAAGCCATCTGGGAATCGATCTTTTCATGCTGGGTCGGAATTTTGAAGGGAAGCTGATAATAGGCTACCCAGGCAAAAATGAACCACACGATGGTGATGTAGAGGGTGAAAAGCCACCAGTTCGGCAGCTTTTGGTCATACTCCTGAATGCCGTCGTAGACATGCTCTTTCAGGATGATCTCGTTTTTGTTGGAATCACTTGGCTTCATCAGATTGCTTGTCGATGGATGATTGGAGTTCGGCGTCGTCTCGTAGAGGCATGTTAGAAAGGTGTTCGATCTCTCCCTTTTTCATTCGGAGAGCGCGGATGAGAATAAGGATGAAAGCTCCGGCGATGAGCGCAAAGCAGAGGTAGGGAACAAATTCCTGCCAGCCTTCGAGGTTAACGCGTCGATACATAAGTCAGTTTAAAATTAGGGTTGAGTCGCGAGCGTTGGCGGAACGTCAGGGAGTGAGGTCACGGCGGGCGCTTCCACCCGCTGCTTGTCCGGAATGCCCGGCTTGATGAGACGAGGCTCGACCTTATCAGGAACGTCGTCAGGAACGACTTCTTCGAATGATCCCAGTTTCTGGAGGTAGGCGATAATCGCGATGATCTCTTTACCCGCGAGGTGATCTCTGGCCTCGGCTTCGTTGCTCGGCTCTTTATCTCCTTTCGGAACCTCAATTTTGACCTGTTCGGCAACGAGACCTTCGGCGATTCCGAGGGCTTGCTCACGGGCATGCTGCTCGATCTCTTCCGGAGTCATGATGGGGAAGGGAACACCGAGGCGCTGCTGGACGGCGACCTTGGCAGGGAGATCCTTAAACTTGGTCTCCTTTTGGAATAGCCAGGGGTAAGCCGGCATTCTTGAACCGGGGTTCATTCGCGGATTACGCATGTGAAGGTAGTGCCACGAGTCACTCCGCTTGCCGCCTTCGCGGGCAAGATCAGGACCGGTGCGCTTTGATCCCCACTGGAAGGGGTGATCGTAGATCGATTCGCCGAGGCGTGAGTAGTCGCCGTAGCGAAGCACATCGGGAACGAGGGTCCGGATCATCTGCGAGTGGCAGTTGTAGCAACCCTCACTGATGTAGATGTCCCGTCCTGCGAGCTCAAGCGGCGTGTAAACCGACTGGAGTCGATCTTCGACGTTGATGGCGCGGTTCACGGTTACCGTCGGAATGATTTGAATCGCTCCCCCGAGAATTACCGCGATGAGAACGAGGACGGAAAATGGCAGGTAGTTCTCGGAGAGATTGTCATACCAACTCGACCAGGTCTGGGTGTTCTTTTTGAATTGAAAGACCGCGTAGGCAACAAACCCGAGAGTGACTAACAAAGCCATGTGGCTCGCGCCGGGAGGAAGGAAAAACCAGAGGATTCCGAAGAAGAGGCCCCAGAAAGTGAGTGCAATCGGCTCGTTGCGGAAAGCTGCCTTCCAGGTCATGGCATCCTTCTTCATGGCCGGATCCTCGAACACCTCGCGGGTTTCATTGACCGGAGCGCCTGATCTTGCCGTCTTCCAGATGTTGATCACGAGAAGGACGAATCCAACGAGGTAGAGTGTTCCGCCGACCGCACGGGTCAGCATGAGGAGGGAGATCTTATCGACTGTTTGCACGAACTCATTTACGACGCGTGTTCCGGTGGGATCTGTTTCATTGAGCATGAGGCCCTGAATGATTCCAGCGAACCAGAGTGATGAGACGTAAAGGAGAATCCCGACGAGGCCGATCCAGAAGTGCATGTTGGCGAGGTTCGTCGACCAGAGCTTTTTGCCCCAAAGGCGGGGAGCAAGCCAGTAGAACATGCCCGCAGCCATGAAGCCGTTCCATCCGAGCGTTCCTGAGTGAACGTGGCCGATAATCCAGTCCGTATAGTGCGCAAGCGCGCTGACGGTCGGGATCGAGAGCAACGGTCCTTCAAACGTGGACATGCCATAGAAGGTGATGCCGACGACGAAGAACTTAATGACCGGTTCGGTGCGCAATTTATCCCACGCTCCGCGAAGGGTGAGGAGGCCGTTGAGCATGCCGCCCCAAGAGGGTGCCCAGAGCATGAGGCTGAAGAAAACACCAAGCATCTGCAACCACTGTGGAAGTGCCGTGTTGAGAAGGTGGTGAGGTCCTGCCCAGATGTAGATGAAAACGAGCGACCAGAAGTGGACAATAGAGAGGCGGTAGGAGTAAACCGGGCGGTTCGCTGCTTTCGGTAGGAAGTAATACATGATCCCGAGAATCGGAGTCGTGAGGAAGAAGGCGACCGCGTTGTGGCCATACCACCACTGCACTAAAGCATCCTGAACCCCGGCGAAGATGGGGTAGGCGTGAGTCAGACTCGTTGGAATCTGGAGGTGATTCACAATGTAGAGCATCGCCACCGTGATGATTGTCGCGATGTAGAACCAAAGCGCCACGTAGAGCGATTTCTCGCGTCGAACCTTGAGGGTGAGGAAGAAGTTAAGGCCGAAGACCACCCAGATCACGACGACCATGATGTTGATGGGCCAGATCAACTCGGCGTATTCCTTCCCGCGAGTAAGTCCGGCAGGAAGAGTGATCGCTGCGAAGACGATGATCGATTGCCATCCCCAGAAGTGAATCTTCGAAAGCTTATCGGAAAACATTCGCGTGAGACAGAGTCGCTGCGTCGAATAGTAGACCCCGGCAAACATCATGTTCCCGACGAAGGCGAAGATCGCGGCGTTCGTGTGGAGCGGGCGGAGGCGGCCGAAGGTGAGATACTGAATTCCGTCTGTCTGGAAGTAGCCGAAGCTGATCACTTCGAAGAACTTCCCGTTCATCTCCCAGAAGTTTAGCTGAAAGGCGATGAGAACGCCGACTAGCATTGCGACGACACCCCATCCGATGGACGCGACCATGAACCATCGGGTGATCTGGTCATCGAACTCGATGGTGACTTTCTTAGAGTTGGGACTATCGCTGGTCATTAGAATTGGCTGTGTTCTTTTCGGTTGAAAGGGGTGTTGGTTCTGCGATCGCGCCGTCGAGTTCACCGTCGCGGAAGGGGAGAAGCGCGTCCTGATCAGCGCAGGAGTCTTCGTTCTGCCGCATCTTCAGGAAGAAGAGGAGGAACAGAATCGCGAAGACGATGCTGAAGAGGGTGGTGAGAAAGAGAACTTCCATGGCTCGAGCACCAAAGGCGAATTACCTTTGGCTGATCGTTAGGAGGTTCAGCGAAGAGTGTTGGAGTTGCTCCGCATCTTTGGCGATACCCTGCGCAAAACTTGCGTGTTCTCTGCGCAGTCGAGGGGCCGCGGCATGAGTGTCCGAGTAAGAAAGAAGGAGAATCGCTATTTTCTTGTTGGATTTTTGAAATTTAGAAGGATTTTTGGTGGTAAATACCCAGATTTCGCTTGTCCGAGTCGCATATTTTAAATAAGTTGGCGATTTACATCTAATTTTTATAAATTTCAGATTAGTGGCCTCTTGTCGCTTCCTCCTCCTCCATGTCAGATCGGCGTTTAGATCAATTTTCAGTCGGTGTTTCCCTCGGTGGGGGAAGTTGTGGAACCGTTTTTGAGGTGAAAGAGGACGAAACGCTCGTCATCAAGCAGTTCAACTCCATGGCGATTGACCGCCGTTTTCTCTCGCGAAACTTTGAGCGACTTAAGTCGATGCCATTGGTCGACGGCATGGCGCAGGTCTATGATTTTCAGCTCGATACCGCTCCTTATCTCGCTCTCGCAGAACGGATTCGAGGAGAAAAGCTACCGACCATTTCGGGAATCAGGGAGGCGGGTGCCTGGGGCATCATCCGGATGCTTGCGGAAACACTCGGTCACGCCCACAAGCATGGAGTTTTTCACGGGCACCTTCATCCGGGGAACATTCTCCTCGAGGCCGAAGGAAAAAGCGTTAAGCCGGTCGTGACCGATTTCGGCACGGGGATGATCGGTGAAATTCATCACATCGATCTCGGTGAGTCGGCGCTTTACGCTGCTCCCGAGCAATTAGCGACTGGCGGTAGCCAGTGGATCGAGGGCCGCGCTGAGAAATGGGACGTTTACAGCTTCGGGATGATCGCCTTTTGGCTCATTAACGAACGAATTCCGCGAGGGCTGAATTTTCTCAAGGAGCGGAATAAAGAGGTCGCCCTGAGCGGTGGTCGTCCTCTCGCGATCGATGTGGGCGCTTTCGTGGAGGACATGCACGAGCACCCGAAAGTTTCGTGGGGCATGGCCCTGGGTCTGAGCCGTGAATTCAAAATGTATCGGGAAATTATTGATCGATGTCTCGCTCTTGATCCGGCGGACCGCCCCGTCGACATGCGCGAGGTTCGGAATCAGTTTCGCGCCCTTGATCATCAGTTCGCGATGGAGAACGCCGAGGATCGCGTCGTGAAAGAGCGGCTCAAGCAAAAAACCAAGCTCTTCGGGGCGAGAGCACTCGCGGCCTGTCTCGGCGTCTTCTTTTTCTTCGCGACCTACTACCTCGTCGATTATTTGCGGAAGACATACTTCTTCCAGAACAAAGTTTCAGAACTCGATCAGGTCGTCCTCACGCAACGGGCGACGATCGACCATCTCGATGAACGATGGGCCGAGACGGTGACGGATTTGAAGAAATCGCGGGAAGCAGCGGATTCTTTCTTTCAGAAAATGGCGCAGGGTGACAGTGCCGGCGGCAGCGGGGTGGCCTCATTGAAACGCGAGGACCTCGAAAAATCGCGGGAGTATTATTTGAAGACCCTCGATGATGTCGAGGCCAGCGACGAAACCGACCTGGAGCGCGGGCGGGCCCTGCATAGTCTTGCCCACATCGAGCGTCGCCTCGGATTGCCTGATGTTTCGGTCCAGCATTTTGAGGACGCGATTTCCGTTTTTGAGGAGCGACTCAGCGACGGACCGCAGGATCAGGAGTCAATCCGCGACCTTCACCTGCGGCTCGCCGACAGTTTTGAAAACATCAGTTCACTTGCCGCCAATCCTGTGGGCGGACCAGCGTTGGAAGCCCTCCGGGAAGCGGTGAAACATTTCGACGCCATCCTCGTCCTTCGACCTGATGATGTCGAGGTCGTGACCCGCCTTGCGGGGACCAGCTTTCATCTCGGCGAAGCCTATGAAGCGCACCGGAGTTATGATAGAGCGATTGAGGCCTATTCGAAATCGGCAACCCTCGCGATCGAGCTTCAGGAAAATTCGCCGGGCAGTGGTGAGTCACTCGTGGAATTGATCGGGCAACTTCAGTTTCGGGCGGCGAGGTCGTTGCGTCTCGCAGGACGGAGCGAGGAGTCAATCAACGCGCACATCGCGGCGATGGAAACGATCGAGCAGCTTCGCCACGTCAATGGTTTCACCCCGCTTCAGTCGATCCAGATGGCGTCGAGCTTTGTCGAACTGGGCGAGTTGTTTGCCGAAAAAGAAGCTTCGTCGGAGGAGTTGGACCAACTTTACAACGAGTCCCTGAGACTGCTCACGCCGCTGAATACGGAAAGCCCTGACGATGTCGAAGTCGCGGTGCTGCTTTGTCGTTCGCTCGGTCATCTTGGTGAAATCGAACGGGAAGAGGGTCAGTGGAGCGCCGGCTACCGGCTTTCGGTTCAGGGGATTGAAATTTTGAAAACCGCCCTCGGAGAGAATCCCGATAACATTGATGGACTCATCGTCCTTGCTCAGACGCGACTCGATCACCTTGAGTTTTTGGAGCAGGAAAAAGAAGCCGCCATCAAAATCGCGCTTGCCGGGGTGGAGACCAGTGAAACCGCGAATCAGCTTCTTGAAGAGTCCGGGATACAGGAGCCCTTCCGGTCACGGATCAATGAGCAACTTGCCAAAGTGCTGGAGCAATATGGGGAGGTTTGTCAGGGGCTTGGCGAAACAGAAGCGGCGCGGCGTTGTTTTAATCATGCGTCGGTTCTCGTCGCCTCTGCTCACGAAGTGGGCGAATCGGTGGAGTGAGCTTGCCGAAAATGCGACGACGGCAGGAATCCCGTCGCTACGGTGCGAGGCGCTGCTGCAACTGGTAGCGAACGTCGTCAGACTTTCGGGCATTGCCCGGGCCCGTCGCGCCGGAACCTTGACCGTTTCCGCAACATTCTCGCAACGCCGCAAAGTAAAACGTAGCGGATGGCGTGAGCCTTCCGACCGGCATTGTCGCGCCGGAACCTTGACAGTTTCCGCTACATTCTCGCAACGCCGCAAAGTAAAACGTAGCGGATGGCGTGAGCCTTCCGACCGGCACTGCCGCGACGGAACCTTGACAGTTTCCGCTACATTCTCGCAACGCCGAAAAGTAAAACGTAGCGGATGGCGTGAGCCTTCCGACCGGCATTACCCCGGTCTGAGCACACGCCCTACTTATTCTTCGCCGGCTTCTTCCCAAGCCAGTCCCCTCGAAAATAGCTGAGACGGTTTCCGATTTCCCGATCATTGAAATCAACTGTCAACGACTCGATTTTGACTGGATAAGCGAGCTCCGCATGATCGTGAAAATAGACGAGCGCATTCAGAGCAATGAGCGCGGCGACATAGTGATCTGTTTCAATAATGACCTCAAGCAGGGTCTCACGGGGATCTGTCTTCCCAATCCTTCCGAGGAATTCAGCCGCTCTCACGCGAACGATCTCGTCATCATCTTCCAGCAGCGGCATCGCGGCGCTGGCGAGTTCCTCGGCTTCCATGCCGAAGGAGGCGCAACTGCTCGCCGCCCAGAGTCGCTGCATCGGGTCGTCCGAGCCCAGAGCCGCCGCGAGGTCATCTCTCACTTCCCCGAATGGCTGAAGCATCAGGTTGGCGGTATCAATCAGTTCGCCAAGGCGTGCCTTCTGCGCTTGTCCGAATGCGACCGGATTCTCCATCGCTTCGTCGAAGAGCACATTCTCGGGAAAAAAGCTCAGATCAGGCATCGCCTTGAGTTGTTCTGTCAGGGCCTCACGCATTTCCCGAAGGCGACTCGCCTGAGCCGGATCGGCAGAGAGGTTATTCACCTCGTGCGGATCGTTGGATAAATTAAAGAGCATCTCGGCCGGCTTCTCATCGAAAAATTGACGCTGATCCGATCCCAGTTTGCCTTGCCTGAAAAGATCCCGCCATTCACGATAGGCGAGCATTTTGTAGCGGTAGTTATTTTGCAATCCGTCGGGATACCAGGGCTGATAACTCCGCATGTATTTCCAGTCGCCGATGCGGAGAGTCCGGATCATTTCATACTTCTCATCGAAGCGGTCGGCGTGGCCGAAAGTGGTGTCATTCAGAGCGACATCCGCCGCCGCAATCCCTTCCCCGAGGAAAGGTGCGCCATCCATTTGTTCCGGAACCTCAAGTCCGGCGAGCTTCAGCACCGTCGGGCCGAAATCAATGAAGCTCACAAACCCGGGCTGCTCTGTCCCCGTTTCTTCGGAGACGAGGTGCTTCCACTTTTCCGGGACGCGGACGACGAGGGGAACATGGAGTCCTGACTCGTAGACATAGCCTTTCCCGCGAGGGAGAACACCACCATGATCGCCGAAGTAAAAAACAAAGGTGTCTTCGAGAACGCCATCCTCCTCCAGCTTTGCGATGGTGTCCCCGACGATCCCGTCAATCGTTTGAATGTTGTCGAGGTAGCGGGCGTAGGTGTAGCGGAATAGGGGCGTGTCAGGAAAATAGGGCGGCAGCGTCACGGTCGCGGGATCATTCTTTGTCGGGTCGTTTTCGTAAGACTCCTGCGAAAAATGCAGGCTGCTCTCATGGGTTTGAGTGTGGCTCTGCATATGGAAAAAGGACTGGTTGGCGTCGGGGCGGTTGCGCCAGTCAGCCTTGTTCGACGACTCGTTCCAGGTTTCTTTCGAGATCGTGACGTTGTAGTCCTGTTTTGAATTGTTCGTCGTGTAGTATCCAGCCTTTGTCAGGATGCCGTAGAAAACGTCGAGTCCTTCGGGAAGTTCGGCGGACTTTGACCGGCGGTGAAACTGGGTGCCGATTCGTGGAGCGAAACATCCCGTTGCGAGCGTGGTGCGTGCTACAGAGCAAACCGGCGAATTTGAAAAGGCCCTTGTGTATTTGATACCCTGCTCCGCAAGCGCTGCGATGTTGGGCGTCTCGACGCCTGCTTCATCAAAGAGGCTGAGGTAATGTTTAGAATTGTCCTCCGAGACAATCCAAACAAAATTCGGGCGATCCGCGGCCGTCAGTTGGAGGCAAGTGGACGCGAGAGCCACTAAAATAAGGGGGATTCTGAAACGCATGGCGGGAGCATGGGGCGAGAAGCGGGAAAAGAAAAGTCCCGTTTTGCGTCCGCTTTAGTCGTAACCTGCTGGGTGCCTGAAAAAGCTATATTTTCGAAAGAGATCCGCTTCCGCCTCGAAGGGGGGGATCCGGAGCTCCCGGATCTTGGTCTCTGGCTCGATCCCCATCGGGCACGGGAATTTGCGTTCGTTTCTCATGCCCATGCCGATCATTTCGCTCCGCACGGTCGCATCCTTTGCTCAACCGCGACGCGTCAGTTGGTGGAGGAGCGGTTTAGGAATGCGAAAGGGAATTTTCTGAGTCTCGATTTCGGAGAAAAGCATCAGATCGGTGGGGGCTACGAAGTGGAACTCCTTCCTGCCGGTCATATTCCAGGATCGGCGATGCTCCATCTCACCCGGCTTGAGGACGGCGCGACCCTTTTGCACACCGGCGATTTCAAAACGAGACCGGCTCTCGGGGCGGAGCAAAATCAGCCGAAGCCGGCTGACACGCTCATCATGGAAACGACCTTCGGACTGCCGAAGTTCCGGCTTCCGCCGTCGGGGGAAGTGCTCGCCGAGATGACGAAGTATGCCCGCGAAGCGATCGAAGATGGGGAGGTGCCCATCTTCATGGCCTACTCGCTCGGGAAAGCGCAGGAGATCCTCCTTTCCCTCCATGCCAACGCGTCGGAGCTGAAGTTTCAGGTTCATTCGTCCGTCGCCAAAATGAATGAGGCCGTCGCCGCGCTCGGCTACGCCCTGCCGCCCTGCGAAGTCTTTGCGCCGAAAGAGCGGTCGCCCCTCGGGCACGTCCTTGTGATGCCTCCCAGCGCCGGTCGCAGCCGCGCCGTTCGGCAGATGAAAAAGACCGCCCGCCTCGCGATGGTGAGCGGCTGGGGGATGGACTCCTCCGCGAAGTATCGCTATCAGTGCGACGAGGTTTTCCCGCTCTCCGACCACGCCGGCTACGACGATCTCCACGCCTTCGTTGATGAGGTGAAACCCCAACGCGTTTACACTATTCACGGCTACTGCAGCGAGTTCGCCCGTGACCTCCGGGCACGTGGCATCGAAGCCTGGCCGCTCGCCGGTGAGACGCAGATGGAACTCGAACTGAGCACTCATGCAACAGGGTTGAGTGCTCGACCTAACCCTGTTGAGTCGCACCGCCCCGACTCGGAATTCGCCGCCTTTACCGATGTCTGCGAACACATTGCCGCAACCACCGGGAAGCTGAAAAAGCGGAAAATTCTCGCCTCTTACCTCGCGGGGCTGGCTCCGGGGACGCTTCTTCTCGCGACCTCCTACCTAAGTGGAAAAGCCTTTCCCCGCAGCAGCGGAGTCCGTTCTGCGAGCGTCGGCTGGGCCCTAATCCGGCAGGCGCTGCTCGATGTCACTGGATTGAGTCTGCCGCAATATCGGGAGATCTCCTCGACCCAGGCTGATGCCGCCCGAACCGCCTATCTCGTGCTTCAGGGAAAAAGCGTTCCCGAATCCCATTTGATTGTGGATTTGTCAGGCTTGTTCGGTGATCTCGCCTCCGCTTCGGGGCAAGCTGAAAAAATCAGGCTGTTGCGCGAGGCGTTTCAGGGATTTCATCATAGTGAAGCGGCGGTCCTGATTGGGGTCCTGTTAGGCGATCTGCGGATTGGGTTGAAGGAAGGCCTTTTAGAAGAAGCGGTCGCGGAAGCGTTCGGTCGGGATCCCGGTGCAGTTCGGAGTGCGCACATGCTCCTCGGTGACATCGGGGAGACCGCGCTTCTCGCTCGCGAGGGTCGACTCGACGAGGCGGAAGCAACCTGGTTCACGCCGCTCAAGGTGATGCTGGCGAGTCCCGAAGAAACAGCGGAAGACGTCGTGGCGCGTCATGGTGGAGACGGGCAACCGATCTGGCTGGAACATAAATTCGACGGGATCCGCGCGCAACTCCACCGGAAGGGAGGTGAGGTCGAGATTTACTCCCGCGATCTGCGTCCTATCACCGCCGAGTTTTCCGATCTCGTGGAGCCGGCGCAGCAACTGGATCGGGATGTCATTCTCGACGGCGAAATCATCGCCTACGCCGAGGGCAGAAAACTGACCTTTTTCGATCTCCAGAAACGTCTCGGGCGTCGCGACCGCCGACTCGATCAGGGCGATCTCTTTTTCGGCGAAGCCGTGCCGGTCCGTTTTATCGCCTTCGATCTCCTCGGGATTGAAGGAAAAGGCTGCCTCGAACTACCCCTTTCAGAAAGGCGAACCCTGCTTGAGTCCGTCACCTTCACCGAAGCGATCAATCGCTGCGAAGTCTTTCATGCCGTCACTGCCGAAGAAGTCGATGAGGCTTTTAACGAAGCCCGCCGCCGTGACAACGAAGGTTTGATCGCCAAAGATCCCACGAGTCCCTATTCCCCCGGACGACGCGGGAAGCAGTGGCTCAAGTTGAAGAAGGCGATGCCGACGCTCGATGTCGTCGTCGTGAAAGCGCAGCAGGGTCATGGGAAACGCGCGCATGTCCTGAGTGACTACACATTCTCCGTCCGCGATGAAGAGTCCGGCGAGCTTCGCGTCATCGGCAAAGCCTACTCAGGCTTGACCGATCTGGAGATCGAGGAGCTGACCGCCCATTTTAAAGAGCGCACGTTGGAAAAGAATCGCAACGTCCACACCGTCGAGCCGGATACGGTGTTGGAGATCGCGTTTGATTCGATTAATGTTAGCAAGCGTCATGACTCAGGCCTGGCGCTGAGGTTTCCGAGAATCAAAGCGATCAGGAGAGATAAAACGGCGGTGGATATCGATACCTTAGGGTATGCGAGGAAACTGGCGGGGTTGGGGTAGCGGTGGGATGTTCCGCGCGGCGGCGGGGATGTTGGATGTTGGATGTTGGATGTTGGATGTTGGATGTTGGATGTTGGATGTTGGATGTTGGATGTTGGATGTTGGAACCGGCGAGCTGATGGAAAATTCGTGAAGATTCGTGTGAATTCGTGGGCTTTATTCCCAGGCACTGCCGGAGGAGTTTGAACCACATTCGGAACGAAGTGGAGAAAGCCGGAGGCAAAGGGACACAGATTCACACAAATGCATGAGCACTGCGTAGGGCCGGATTCCTGCGCTTTCCTTCTCTTCACCTCACTCCTCCCCAATACAAAAAAGGTGCTCCTCGCCGCGAATAAATAACTGATTCCCGAACACTGCCGGCGAAGCATACACATTCTCCCCGACCTCACTTTGTGCCATCACATCAAAAGTCGGACCCGGTTTGACGACGGAAACGACCCCTTCATCTGATGTGAAATAAGCGAGACCGTTCGCGGTGATGATCGAGGCACTGTGCCCGCCGGGGAGCCGCTCCCTCCAGAGCCGTTCTCCGGTCTCTGCAACAAAGCAACTCGCGACGCCGTTGTCGGCGACGACGAGAAAGTAATCACCGATCGCAATGGGGCTCGGCACATAGGAAGCTCCGGCGGTGTCGCGCCAGGCGATGTGTGTCTTTGTGACATTGCCGCTCCCGTCAGGACGAATCGCAAGCATGTGCTTTTGCGGGAATCCGCAGGTCATGAAAAGGAGTTGGAGGTCTTCGTTATAAACGATGGAAGCGACAAACTGATCGGTCGGCCCGTCGATGACCCAGTGCTGGGCGCCGGTGTCAGGATCGTAGCTCGCGACAGAAAGACTGCCGGAAAGAATCATCTGGGTCCGGCCTTCGATTTCGCGAATGATCGGGGTGCTGTAACTTCGGGTTTTGTTAGGGCGTTCCGTTTTCCAGATTTCCGCGCCGGTTTTCTCATCGAGCGCAACGAGGTAGGCGTCGCCGTCGTGGTCGCCATTGATAATCACCTTGCCGTTCCAAAGCACAGGGCAGGAGCAATAGCCGTGTTTACTAGAGAAGGTTCCGGGGCGGGTTTTCCAGAGTTCGTTTCCATCGAAGTCGTAGGCGGAAATGAACATATTCTCCCCGTCGAGGAAGCTGACAAAAATGCGCTCCCCATCCGTGACCGGCGTGCTCGAAGCGCGGCTGTTGAGCCGGTGGATGTCCTCGAGATTGGATTTCAGGACCACTTTCTCCCAAAGGATCTCACCCGTCGTGCGGTCGAGCGAAATCAGTGAGCGGGCGTTTTCCTCCTCTTCGGCGGTGACGAGAAAAATTCGATCCTGCCAGATGATGGGCGAAGCATGCCCGACGCCGGGAATTTTTGTGTTCCAAACCGTGTCGTCCGCAATTGAGAAAGCGACCGGCAGATTCGGTGCCGCCGTGACCGTTCCATCCCCGCGAGGCCCGCGCCAGCCCGGCCAGTTTTCGGCGGCTGATAGCGTTCCTGTGAAGATCAGTGAAACAAGGAGGAGAAGTTGGATTCGTTTCATGTCGGACCGTAGTTGTCTCTTCGAGAAACCCACGAATGCTGGTATTCTGTTTGCGGGGTTGGAGTGAGGCTTTTAGGCCTTTTCGCGAGCTACTCCTCCATCACCCACGCCGCCCGTGCATTCTCCGTGATCTCGGCGTCGAGTTCGGTCATGCGGGCCTCCAGTTTTGCGACGACTTCGGAGTTTACTGCCGCGAGGTTAGTTTGTTCGCCTTTGTCGGCGAGGAGATTGAAAAGCAGGATCTCAGGTGGTTGAGGATTTTTTGGAGCGGGTTTGTCAGCGTTCTGGTGCGGTCGCTTCACGAGCAGTTTCCATTCCCCCTGACGGAGCCCTTCGAGCTGCCCACGGGAAGTGTAGTAGACAAATTCATCGCGTGGCGTTGAGGCCGTTCCGAGGAGCAGACCGGAGGCGTCGAGGCCGTCGATCTTATTTTTGCCGGGGAGTTCTGTTTCGGTCAGGGCGGCGATGGTGGGGAGGAGGTCGATTGTGCCCATGAGTTCATCGCACTCGGTGCCGGCGGGGATGCGACCGGGGCCCCACATCACGCAGGGGACGCGTTGGCCTCCTTCGAAGGTCGTTCCTTTGCCATCGCGGAGGGGACCGGCAGAGCCGCCGTGGTTTTTGAATTTCAGCCAGGGGCCGTTGTCGGAGGTGTAGATGACGATGGTGTTTTCTTCGAGCTTCAGTTCGCGGAGGGTGTCGATGACACGCCCGACTTCGGCGTCCATGTGCTCGATCACGTTGGTGTAGGCATTTTGCGGGTCGGGGTCGTAGACGTCGTCGGGGACATATAGGGGAATGTGCGGCATGGAGTGGGGGAGGTAGACAAAGAATGGGCCGTCCTTGTTTTCTTTGATGAAGTCAATCGTCCGGTCAGTGTAGCGACGGGTCACGGTGCGTTGGTCGACGGGGAGCTCGACGATCTCCTCATTTTCCATGAGCGGAGTTTTCCAGAGGGTGAGGGTCGATTCCTGATCTTTCCAGAGATCGTCCGAAGAGGTCTTTGGCTTTCCTTTGTTGTCCGGGTGATTCATGTCGTTGGAGTAGGGAATACCGAAGTAGGTGTCGAAGCCGAGCTGCTGAGGAAGTGTCTCGGGGTGATGTCCGAGATGCCATTTTCCAAAGCAGGCGGTGGCGTAGCCCTGCGACTTGAGGTGATCGGCGATGGTGTATTCCTCAGGATTGAGACCCTTCGTAGAACTGGGAAAGAGGACGTGCTCATGCATGCTGACCCGCTTCGGGTAGGAGCCGGTGAGGAGGGCGGCACGCGACGGAGTGCAGACGGGGGAGGCGACCATGAAGTTGGTGAACTTGCGGCCTTCCGTCGCCATTCGGTCAATGTTAGGCGTTTTGATTTTCGTCGAACCAAAGCAACCGAGATCGCCGTAGCCCTGATCGTCAGCGAAGATGATCACGAAATTCGGTTTTGAGTTTTCAGCGGCGTGAAGGGAAGCTGTCATCGCGAGGGCGACGAGGAGGCAGGAAAGAATCGTTTTCGACATGCGCAGAGTGAAACGGTGCGGGCAGGATCAGGCAAGGATTCTTTGGGCGTTTGTGCGTGTTCGAATGGGGTTTATCCCGGCGGATTTTTCCTTCAACCTCTTCCAGTGATGAAATTCGTTCTCTCTGTTGTTCTAGGATTTTTCGCCTCGGTTTCCTCTGCCGAAGTTCCGCTCGTTTCATTTTCGGTGGAAAGAAATGTCGTTCTCAAACGGGAACCGGGAGTCAGGGACGGTTCCTACTGGATGCACCCCCGTGCCGCGATCATTCCGGCGGATGAAAGGGTGGGCCGTTCGGAGGCGCGGGCGATGATGGTGCTCTTTAAGATCCTCGGTCGCTCCGATTATTATTCGGGACTTTACACGATGGAGAGTGTCGATGAAGGCGGGTCCTGGACGCGGCCGGAGTTGCAGCCCCCGCTCGACTGGACCCTGAAAGACGGGGTCAACACGGCGGTCGCGGATGTCACGCCGGGCTGGCACGGGCCGTCGGGGAAACTGATCGCAGTGGGCGCCCAGGTCCGATACAGCGCGGAGGGCAAGCAGTTGGAGGACGTCCCGAGGGCGCACCAGACGGCCTATGCGGTTTTTGATCCAGAAACCGATGAGTGGACTTCGTGGAAGCGGCTGGAGATGCCGACCGGGGAGCGCTTCAATTTTGCCCGCTCTGCCTGTGCCCAGTGGCTCGTCGAGGGGGAGGGAACCCTTCTCCTGCCATTCTACGTGGGCGAGGGGACGCATCGCCCGTTCTCTTCGACGGTGGTCCGGTGTCAGTTCGACGGGGAGACGCTCCGTTATCTGGAGCATGGGAATGTTCTCGATCTGGAGGTGAAGCGCGGACTCTACGAGCCGTCGCTGGTCCGGCATGGCGGTCGCTATTTTCTCACGATGCGTAACGACCTCGACGCCTACGTGAGCACGAGTGATGATGGCCTGCAATTCAGCGAGCCCGGGCCGTGGCGATTCGACGACGGGACTTCGCTGGGGAGCTACAACACGCAGGCCCACTGGGTTCAGCTCGGGGACGGGCTTTTTCTCGTCTACACGCGGCGCGGGGCGGAGAATGATCACGTCGTGAGGCATCGGGCGCCGCTTTTCATGGCGCAGGTCAACCCGGAGACACTGCGGGTGATGCGCTCCACGGAAAAGGTCCTCGTGCCGGAAAGAGGGGCCATGCTGGGGAATTCCGGCGTCACCGTGGTCTCAGAAAACGAAGCCTGGATCACGGTTTCCGAGGCGAATATTGATCGGCCGGAGGCGGTAGAGCGTGGGGCCGACGGCAGCCTTTATGTGGTGAAGGTGCGTTTGGAGTGAGGAGCTTTGACGGAAACGTCGCGGCAATAGCGTTTGCTGGGGTCAATTGGGTGATTTCGGGTCCGGATTTGCAGGAAACAGCTGTCCAACTTTCCGCTTGATCCCTTGATTCTTCGCGTCTACTTTCCGCCCCTTCTAAATTTACGACGGACATGAAAGCGGACCTTCATCCAGATTACAAAGAGTCAACGATCCAGTGCACGTGTGGCAGCATCATCCAGACGCGCTCCACGGTTGCTGACCTGCACATCGGTATTTGCTCAGCTTGCCATCCTTTCTTTACGGGTGAGCAGCGATTTGTCGACACCGCTGGTCGCGTCGATAAATACCAGAAGCGTTTCGGCGATTCCAAGTCTGCTTCCGGTGCCGCCGGTCGCCGTAAGAAGCCGAAACTTTCGGATCTCTAGCGACTTTCTGACGGGAGACCGTCACTTGCGAACGGTGATGATGCCCTCGATGGGTGTTATCGCCGTTTTTTTGTATTTCGACCTTTCGATCACTTTCTATTTCTGAAATCTCTTGGACTACGGACCTCTCATTGAAAAGAAACGCCATCGCATTCCCGAATTGGAATCTTTCATGGCGCAGGACGGTTTCTTTGACGATCCGAAACAGGTTACTGAGTTGACCCGGGAATACAACCGGACGAAAACGCTTCTCGAGGATTGGGCGACCCTCGCAAAGTCAAAGGATGAGCTGGCCGACAATCGTGAGCTTGCAAAGTCGGATGATCCCGACATGGCTGAAATGGCCGCCGAGGAGATTCCTGCTCTCGAAAAGTTGATCGAAGAGCTCGAATCGCGAGTTCAATATGCGCTTTTGCCCCATGATCCGACCGAAGATCGTGCCGCGATTGTTGAAATTCGAGCCGGCACCGGAGGCGATGAAGCTTCGCTCTTTGCCGCTGATCTCTACCGAATGTATCAGCGCTACGCTGAGTCGCGCGGGTGGAAAGTGGAGCCGGTTGAAGCAAGTCCCAGTGAGGTGGGTGGATTTAAAGAAGTCGTTTTTAAGATCTCCGGGGACGAGGTTTTCCGGTTCATGAAGTATGAGTCGGGAGTGCATCGTGTTCAGCGGGTGCCTAATACGGAGACGCAAGGGAGGATTCACACCTCGACCGCGACAGTGGCCGTTTTGCCGGAAGCAGAAGAGGTCGATGTCGAGCTCAAAGCGGACGAGTTGCACATCCAGGCAACCCGCGCGGGTGGCCCCGGTGGTCAGCATGTCAACACGACTGACTCAGCGGTCCAAATCACGCACCTCCCGACGGGGATTATGGTGAAGTGTCAGGACGGGAGAAGCCAGGGCAAGAACAAGGAGAAGGCCCTGCAAATTTTGCGGGCGAAATTGCTTGAAGCGAAAATCCGGGAAGAGCATGAGAAATACTCGGCTCACCGGAAGAATCTTATCGGATCCGGGGGGCGGGAGGAAAAGATCAGGACCTACAATTTCCCTCAAAACCGCCTCACCGATCATCGCGTGAATCTCACGCTCTACAATCTCGATCAGATCATGACCGGCATCCTCGAGGAGATTGTGACGACGCTGCAGGCCTCAGAGATGGAAGATCGCCTCGCGGAGTTGGAGGCTTCGTAGGTAATCGCCCGGGGCGATTTTCGCTCTTGATCTGCCTTATGCTACTGGTCTCGCTCCCGGCAGAAGCTCTGTGCGAAGACGAAATGTAGAATCGACCTCCCGGTGATTTCACCTAGGCATCAGGGACGCAGACCTCGAGGTCTACGCTACGGGTTCTTTGAGAATTGAGTCATGATCACGACATGAGGGTGAAAATCGCTCTTTCCCAGACCGCTCCTTCGCGCCAAGGTAGGACATGGCTCATCGATTCACATACCGACGCCGGGTTGAATTCGCGGACACGGATGTCGCGGGGATCATGCACTTTTCGAATTTCTTCCGTTTCATGGAGGTGACTGAGCATGCCTTTTATCGTTCGATGGGTTTCTCGGTGCACCCGTTTAAGAAACACGAGGAGAATGCTGATCCCCAAGTCGGCTGGCCCCGGGTCCATGCCTCGGCTGACTATCGGCTCCCGCTCAATTTCGAAGAAGAGATCGAAATCGAGCTTCTCGTCGAGGAGGTTCGCAACAAGACGGTGGGTCTCTATTTCAATTTTTGGAAGAATCCTGACAGTGAGCCTGACAAAGTGATCGCGGCGACAGGCCGCTTCACGGTCGTTTGCGTAACCTTTGACGAAGAGTTGCACCGCATGAAAGCGGTTGCGATTCCGGAGGAATGGCGCGACAAACTGACCGCTGCACCGGATGGACTCATCCCCGCTCGAACCCCTTGATCAATGGAAGTTATGAATAATTTTGGCTGGCTCTTTTTCGCCATGGGAACCGTCCTCACGTGGGGACTCTACGGAATCTTTCTTCACATGGGGCAGATCGGGATGGCAGATCCGGTGAATGGTCGCTATAAGGCGTTTCTTTTCGTCGGCGTTGCCTACTTTCTCACGGCAGTCCTCGCTCCCCTCGCGATTCTCGTGGTGCGAGGTTCGGATTGGAATTTCCCCGGAAAGGGACTTTGGCTTTCTCTCATCGCCGGCATCCTCGGTGCGATTGGTGCGTTCTTCGTGCTGCTCTCTCTCGGAGCGCTTTTCGCTCAGGGGAACAAAAGCGCCCCCGCGGTTGTGATGTCGATCATTTTTGCCGGTGCCCCGATCGTGAACGCGATTGTTTCCATGGTAATGCATCCGCCGGCAGGTGGTCTCGCCGGGATCCGCTGGCCGTTTGTCCTCGGAATCGTCATGGCTGCTCTCGGTGGTTATCTCGTCGTGAAATTCAAGCCGGATCCCGCGCCGAAAGATCACGCAAAGAAAGTGGAGACTGCCGCAGCTCCCAGAGATCCGGCGTGATCAGTGATTCTCCCTGCTTGATTGAGACTCCCTTTACCGCGTATCGTGACCCCGAATGGCAGATCGACCGCGCATCGAAGGGGAACAGCTGGAAAAACTCCGGGGCCTTATTGGAGAACTCCGGAAAGGGAATGATTTCTATCGCACTCGTCTCGAAAAGGCGGGGCTCGACGAGAAGATCTCTTCAATCCGCGACTTCACCTCGCGGATGCCATTCACGACGAAGATGGATCTCGTCTGGGACCGTGAGGAATTCCCGCCTTACGGATCCAATTTGACCTATCCGATCTCGCAATATTCCCGCTTCTGCCAGAGCAGCGGAACGACGCGGGGAGCGTTACCCTCGCTGGATACCAATGAAAGCTGGGCCGCGATGCTCGACTGCTGGGACGCGGTCTTTGATGCGGCCGGTGTCGGGACGGATGAAGTGGTTTTTTTCGCTTTTTCCTTCGGCCCCTTCCTCGGATTTTGGACCGCCTTTGAGTCGGCAACCCGGCGAGGTAATCTATCCATTCCCGGTGGCGGTCTGAGCAGCAAAGCGAGATTGCAGGCGATGGTGAATTACGAAGCTGAGGTCCTCTGCTGCACGCCGACTTATGCGCTGCGGCTTGGTGAGGTTTTTGCGGCAGCAAAAAGCGAGGAAGTGGGGAGCTATCGGCTCAAAAAAATTGTCGTCGCGGGAGAGCCGGGCGGGAGTTTGCTGCAGGTTCGTCAGCGCATCTCCGATCTCTGGAAAGGAGCGGAAGTGTTCGATCATCATGGCATGACTGAGGTCGGTCCTGTGACTTATGAGCATCGTGAGCATCCGATGAACCTCTGCGTGATCGAAGGCAGCTACCTCGCCGAAGTCATTGATCGCGAGACGCACGAAGAAGCTGAACCCTGGCAAAAGGGCGAGCTCGTCCTCACGACGCTGACGCGCACGGCCTGTCCGCTTCTGCGCTACCGGACCGGGGATCTCGTCGAGAAAAGCTTTTTTCAATCGACCGGAGCCGGGGAGCCGGTCTTTTGTTTGAAAGGGGGAATTCTCGGGCGCGTCGATGAAATGGTCGTCATTCGCGGCGTGAACATTTACCCCACGGCGGTGGAGAAGATCATTCGCGGCTTCTCTGATGTGGTTGAGTTTCAGGTCATCCAGACGACGCGCCAGTCCATGGCGGAACTCGAAGTCAGTCTTGAGGCGGGACCTCGCGCCCCCGTTGACATCGCGGAGCGGGTCGCGAAAGAACTCGGTGACGCCTTTACCTTGCGAATCCCGGTTCGCCTCGTCGAGCCGGGGACGCTCCCGAGATTTGAATTTAAATCCAAGCGCTGGATCAAACAGTAGAGAGAATATGAGTGAAGCAATTTTAGCCCTCGAAAACGTCACGAAATGGTATGACTCCGCCCCGGATCGTCGCATTCTTGACGGACTCGATTTGGAAGTTTCCGCAGGAGAGCGGTTCTCGATTGTGGGTCCGTCAGGGTGCGGGAAGAGCACGCTCCTGAATATCCTGGGGACGCTTGATGCGCCCTCAGAGGGCAAGGTCATTGTCGATGGGATTGCGACGGGAGGTTTGAGTGAAAAAGAAATTTCCGCAGTACGCGCCGAGAAGATCGGATTTATTTTTCAACTGCATCATCTCCTTCCGCAGTGCACTGCGTTGGAGAACGTGTTAGTGCCGACCCTGGCGCTGAACGGTGGGGGCAGTCCTGAGGAGGCTTCGGAACGGGCGCGGGCACTTTTGGAAAGGGTCGGGTTGGCGGACAAGTTCGACAGTCAGCCCTCAGAGCTTTCGGGTGGAGAACGTCAGCGCGTCGCGGTGGTGCGTTCCCTGATCAATTCCCCGAAGCTACTCCTCGCGGACGAGCCAACCGGAGCGCTCGACGAAGACAATGCGGCCAACTTGATTGAACTACTCGTCGAGCTGAATGAGTCAGAAGGACTCGCTTTGATTATCGTGACCCATGATCGCTCGATTGCAGAGTCGGTCGGGACGATCAAAACCTTAAATCGTGGAAAGATTGTGACGGAGTCATGAGTGGTTTTCAGCTCATTCTGAAATCTCTTTTCCACTACCGGTGGATTAATCTTTCGGTCCTCGCCGGGGTCGCTTTAACCTCGGCGATCCTGAGCGGTGCTCTTGTCGTTGGCGATTCCGTGCAGGAGAGTCTTCGACAAAACGCGGCGGCGAGACTTTCTCAGATCGGCCCCGTTGTTGTCGGAGGTGAGAGGTTTGTCAGTGACACGCTTGCTGACCGAATCGCCGCTGAGCTCGGCGAAAATGAAGTGATCGCGCCGGTGCTGTTAATCGAGGCGACGGCTTCGAATCGCAGCGGAGGAAAGCGCGTCAATCAGGTCCAGGTCGTCGGAATTGATGATCGATTCTGGAAGCTCTCGAACGGTGGTGTCGCTCCTGAAGGGTTCGATGATGATCGATGGGTCGGGATCAATGAGCCGCTGGCGCAGCGTATCGGGGCGAAGGCAGGAGATACTCTCATCGTTCGCGTCGAACTGCCGGGTGCGCTCTCAAAGGATGCCCCTCTATCCGGTGAGTCTGAGCAGACGACGCCATTCACCGCCGATATTTCTGCGGTGTTGAGCAGCGATGAGTTTGGCCTCTTTTCACTTCGGGCCGAGCAGGTGCCGCCTTCGACTCTCTTTGTGAAGCGCAGCCGTCTCGAAGAAACTCTCGAGCAATCTGGTCGCATTAATTTGATTCTCGCGGGCCGGGAAACAGACACGGCTGCTTTTAGTGTGGCTTTCGCCAGTCAGTGGGATCTCGATGATCTTCAACTCTCAGTGTCCGATTCGGAAACAGCCGGAATCCAGCAGCTCGTGAGTTCGCGGGTCTTTTTCGATGAGGCGATTGTGACGGCGCTACAAGAGGTGGCGGAAGTCAGTTCTCCGGTCCTGACTTATCTTGCGACCGATATTCAGTCGGGCAATAAAGCGACGCCTTACTCCATGGTCACGGCAGTCGGCCCTGAGTTGAATGAAATCGTCGGCTCTGAAATCGGCGATGATGAAATCGTGCTTTCCGACTGGATTGCCGAAGACCTCGGCGCAAAGCCCGGCGACGAGGTGACTCTTGTTTACAACGTCGTTGGTCCCGGTCGAAATCTGGTGGAGCAATCGAAGGCTTTCAAAGTGGGAGCCATTTCGGCGATTGGCGAAAAGGGTTGGGGTGAAGCGTGGACACCGGCCTTCCCCGGCATTTTCGATGTCGATGATTTGGATGACTGGGAGCCGGGGATCCCGATTGACCGTGATCGTATCCGCGAAAAAGATGATGAATTCTGGGATGACTACCGCGCCACTCCCAAGGCTTTCGTGAATCTAAAGGCAGGCCGCAAGATGTGGGCGAACCGGTTTGGAAATGCGACCGCAGTGCGGTTTGAGTTGAAAGATGAAGCGGCCCCGCTCGCGGATCAGTTGCGACCTCATCTCGACCTCACGACGCTCGGAATTGCGATCCGCGATCTTCGGGCGGAAGCGGAAGCAGCCGTGTCGAGTTCGTTCGATTTCGGGGCCCTCTTTGCGAGCATGAGCTTTTTCCTGATCATCGCGGCACTCGTCCTCACCGGATTGGTTTTTGTCTTCGGGATTGAGCAACGGGCTTCTCAAATCGGGCTCCTTCTTGCGATGGGCTTCACCCGAAAGGCGGTGCGGCGACTCTTCACGACAGAGGCCTTGATCCTCTCAGTCGTCGGTGCCGCGATTGGACTTCTTGGTGGCTACCTCTACACCCGCCTCGCCCTTTTGGGAATGTCAGGAGTCTGGCAGGAAGCGGCGGCGGGGATCGAATTCGTCTATCACCTGAAGCCGGCGACCTTGTTGTCCGCATTTTTTGGAACCGTGATCGTCGCGCTCCTCGTGGTTTGGTTCGCGAGTCGTCGTGCTTCGGCAGTGCAGCCGAGCCAGTTGATCTCAGGAAGCGAAGATCTCGAACTCTCTTCGACGGCGAAAGGAAGATGGGATTGGATCAGTCTGGTTGTTGGCTTGTTAGGTGGGTTGGGCTGTCTTTTTGCGCCAAAAGTTCCGGGGACGATTGCGGAGCAGGGGATGTTTTTCGGCGCCGGGTTTCTCATCACGGTGGCGGGCGTCGCGCTCTCCTCCATTTTGATTCGTGGATTTCTGAAACCTTCCGAAGTGCTGAAATCACTTGGGGCCCTGGGACGACAGCATACGGTGCGGCGTCGCGGACGCAGCCTTGCGGTCATCGGGCTTATGGCGGCGGGGGTCTTTATGGTCACGGCGATCAACTCCTTCCGGCTCGATGGTGAACGCGGTGCGGATCGTCGGGGATCGGGCACCGGCGGATTTGCTTTCGTGGGAGAATCAACGCTTCCGATTTATGAGGATCTGAATGGCGAAGCCGGTCGCGGGAAATATGGGCTGAACGACTTTAAAGAGCTCTTCGAAGTGCTTCCTTTCCGGGTCAGTGACGGAGAGGACGCCAGTTGTCTGAATTTGAATCGGGCGCAACGCCCTCGACTCATGGGAGTCGATGCCGACCAGATCGCTGCATTAGAGCCTTTCACCTTCACGAAGTCATTAGCGGACGGGGCGGGCTGGACGGCTCTGGCAAGAGAAGAGGAAAGTGAAGGCGGGGTTCCGGTGATTCCCGGAATCATTGATCAGAACACGGCGATTTACGCGCTGCAAAAAGCGATCGGCGACACGGTCGTCTACGAAACGGTTTCAGGTGCTTCGTTTGCGGTGCGGATTGTCGGTTTCCTCGACACCTCGATTTTGCAGGGAAGTCTCATTGTTTCCGAAGAGAGCTTTATTCGATATTTTCCGGACGCGGGAGGGTATCAGTTTTTCCTGCTCAACAGTCCTTCCGGTCAACGGCTTGATCCGGTGGCGGCTCACATGACAAGAATGTTCGGTGACCTCGGTCTTGAAATGCGACCGGCCTCAGATCGCTTGAACGAATTTAACGCCGTTCAAAATACCTACCTCAGCATCTTCTCGACTCTGGGAGGTCTCGGGATTTTTCTAGGAACGCTCGGTCTCGCCGTGATCGTGGGTCGAAACGTCCTCGAGCGCCGCGGTCAGCTTGGGGTGATGCAGGCGATGGGGTTTTCACGGGATCGGCTCTCCGGAATGGTTTTGTCGGAGCATTGGTTTCTGCATGTGTCAGGAGTGATCCTCGGGCTCGTCGCGGCGATCATCGCGATTTTGCCGCAGCTCTCAAAAGGGGCTGCCTCATTACCCTGGGGCTTGTTGCTGGGAATTAATGGAGCCGTTCTCATCGGTGGTCTCATCTTTTGTTGGATCGCTGCCCGCTCCGTGGTGAAAGGGAATCTGATGGAGGCGATTCGACAGGAATGAGAACGAGAGTCGTAGTCGCCGTGTTGAGTCTCTTTTCTGCAGGAGGTGCTTATGCGGATGAAACGGAGGCTGTTCCTCCCGCTCCACTGTTGCCGCTCGCTTCGCTCGACATCGGGAACACCGCCGAGGGCGCCTATCCGGGCGGGGCGACTCCGATCAAGGGTCGCTGGTATGTGGAAAAGGCCGCAAAAAAATTGAAGCTTGAACCGGAGCCTCTCGTGATCGGTTGGCTCGAGTTTGGTCCTGAGATTCGTGAGAAAGGCGCGACGATTTGTGCTTTGGCGAGGGCTCCCGGGAAAGGACGTCTTCGCTCGCGGATCGGAGTGGGACTCTACGGGAAGAACGGGTTTCAGCTGCGGGTGGATCAGGGTAAGGGGAGTGTCGAGCTGGTGCGGCGGGGGATTGTCATCAAATCGGTCGTTTTCGAAACCGATCCGGAGACACTTTATGAAATGGAGTTGAATGTGAGCGAGGACGGAGAGAACTGGCTCGTGAAAGGTCGGGTTTGGGAATATGAGACGGACCGACCCGGGGAGCCCATCTTTACGCATCGTGCTTTTTCAGACGAGCTTCTCTTTCCTCTCGCGGGCCGATCATGCCTCGTCGCAACTGCGTTTTCCGGAGAGCCGGTTCAGTATGCTGTCGCCCGCATCTACGAGGGCGACCCGTTTGCTCCGGTGGAAGAGGCGGCGGCGAAGGAAGAGTGATCAAAGCGTTCGGAGTAATTCCCCGAGCCTCTCCCGCAAAACTTCGTAGCCGAAATGCTTTGTGGCAAGGGTTCGATTTCGTTCCGGATCAGGAGGGGTTTCGAGCCATCTGGCAGCCTCGGCGACGGTTTCATCGGTGATCGCTCCATCGATTAAGATCAGGTTTAAACCGACCGGTTCGATATCCTCTTTGAAGACGGAGTATCGATTCACGAGGAGTGGCTTGCCGAAATGGATCGCTTCGAGTAGGGCGTTTCCAAATCCTTCGTAGAGACTCGGAAAGGTGATGAAATCGGCATGCGGATAGAGGTCATGAAGTGTGTAGAGTTTGCTCCCGTCGCCAGCAAGGGTTCGCTTTGTTGCTATCCTGTTTCCGATGAGCCTGAGATCGACGTTTTTCGAATTCGCGAGCTTTCTCAAGGTGTCGAGGTAGCGATGTCCCTCGTCGCCTGAGTCATGAGAAATGATGAGCTTGTTCCGGTCGTCGCTGAGGCGGGCGAGCAATTCAATAGAGAGTTCGATGCCCTTGCGGGGCACGATCCGTGTCGGCTGCAGAATGAGTCGATCGGTTTCTTCGAGACCGATCTCCTTTCTCAGATCCGCGGCGTAGTCGTCAATCCCGGTTGCCGCTTCGGCGAAGTTCATGACATTGGGAATCACCGTCGCTTTGAGAGAAAAGCGGGATTCGAGGTCCCGTTTCGCGGCGTGGTTAATGACGACATGGCGAATGGAATCCAGCACCGGGGGGAACGCTTCGTCCAGCCAGGGTTTCGCGGCGTTGCCGGTAAAACGGTCGCGCTCCCAGTAGAAGTCGTGGTGGTGCGCGAGGGTGGGGATTCCGGTTTCGCGAATGACATCGGCGAGGGCAAGGGCGAGGGGAATATTCATCGGGATCGTGAGCGCATTTTGCGGGACGAGCACGTCGATATTTCGAGAGGTGATGAACGCCTCAATTTCCTGCCTGAGGTGCTGACGGATCGTTTCGACAGCGGCGGTGACAGTCGCAGGTAGGTGGTCCTTGCCCCAGATCGCTTCATTGAGGGCGACAATGTCGGGATGCTCAAAATGGGCTTCAGGCACAATCTGCGTGATCGTTTCCGGTCGATCACTCAAGCCGCAGAACCAGAAGACCTGTTGGCCGGACTGTTCCAGGACCTGAGCCCACTTTGCCGACTCAAGTGAAACGCCATCAGTTCCCGCGAAGCGGGTTGATATAAATCCGAACCTCATTTGAACTGAGGGAATTGCAGAATTCGGGCCATTGATGTCATGTCTGCAATTATTCACGTTTTTACCAACGAAAAGAGCTTTTCTCAACGTGGAAGAACTCTAGGTTGGGAGAACGAAGGCTAAGAATACAGTGGAAGAATCGGGGATCAGGGAAGAGCTTCTGCTTTATCAGGCTGATCTGCACGGATTACGTCAAATTCTGTACGCAAATATTGTGATGGCGGGCGAAATTCCAGCCCCCACAGGCGGCGAAGGAATGCTGACTCGATTCCTCAGCGACCGTTTCACGGAAAGTGGACTCAATGACATTGCCTTTGATCAGGCTGGGAATATCGCAGCGGTCCTTCCGGGAAGAAACCCTCAGCGAAATCTCCTTTTGGCCGCTCATGTCGATAAGGTGTGGCCCGAGTCTGACGATCATACTGTTTCCGTGAGAGTCGGAAAAATGAAGGCCCGTGGCATTGCCGACAATGGGCTTGGGGTTGCTGCTCTCGCGACGCTCCCGATCATTTTGGAGCGGCTTAATATTAAACTGGAATCGAATTTGATTCTTTTAGGCACGACGAAAAGTTTTGGGCGTGGTGACCTCGGAGGCATGAGATTCTTTCTCGAAAATACAGATCGACAATTCGAATCCGCGCTTTGTCTTGAAGGAATGAATTTGGGGCGCTTGAGTTTTGCCAGTCTCGGTATGGCGCGGGGTGAGATCGAGGTGAAGCTTAGCGGCCCCGGGAGTGATCCTGACACGATGACCACGGGGGTGATCGCGACGGTTCAGGAGATTGTCAGTGAATTGACGAGGCTCAATCGGGAGTCTTTCCCGGAAGTGCGCATTCTGTTGGGTGCGGTCAATGCCGGTTCCGGCTACAACGTGCCGCCATCGAGCGGTCGGATTTGTTTTGAAGTCCGAAGCGAAGAGGCTGCTGAGGTGGCTAAAATGGAGGAACGGATTCAGTCCGCGGTGAGTGAAATCAGAAATGGAAAAGAGGACATCTCGATCGGAGTGGAGATGATCGCTCATCGTCGCCCCGGAAATTTGGGAGAGTCTCATCCTCTCGTCCAATTCGCGCGGACCGCATTAGAGGCACTCGGCGTCGAGCCAAAAGAGGAGCCCAGTATCTCCGAACTGGCGGCCCTTCTTACGCACCGGATTCCTTCGCTCACGCTTGGTCTGACACGGGGATCGCATCGACATTCCCCGAACGAAACGATCGAACTGGAGCCTCTCTTCGATGGGATCGCCCATCTCCTCGCGGTGCTTCGCCACATGGATCGAACTGATTACGCTCCCCTTTGAGATGTCGAAGCTCGATCAAAAAATTGAAAAGTGGCTGGGGACAAACACCTATCATCATAGCGAGTTCTGGGATCTGCAGGCGCTCGTGAAAGCGAAGGAGCAATCCGGACTCACGATCAGCCTTTGTATCCCGACGCTGAATGAGGAGAAAACGATTGGCAAAGAAGTCATCGTTTTCAAAAGTGAGTTGATGGATCGTTATCCCCTGGTCGATGAATTGGCCGTGATCGATTCCGGGTCGACCGATGATACCCTCGCGATTGCCGCGAGCTACGGGGCTGACACCTACCTCTCCAGTGAGATTCTCCCTGAGCACGGCTTCAAGTCAGGGAAAGGGGAAAACCTCTGGAAAGCGATTCACCAGCTTAAGGGTGACATCATCTGCTACGTGGATGCTGACATCAAAAATATTCATCCGAAGTTCGTGAGTGGCCTCGTTGCTCCTTTGATCTATCGCCCCGAGATTCAGTATGTGAAGGCTTTCTATGATCGCCCCCTGGCTGTTTCCGGGGGGATTCGTCCATCAGGCGGGGGAAGGGTCACTGAAATATTGGTGCGCCCCCTTTTCTCGATGTTTTTTCCGGAGCTGTCGGCACTGATGCAACCTCTCTCCGGGGAGTATGCGGTGCGGCGCGAAACCCTGGAACGTCTCCCGTTTCCGATTGGCTACGGAGTAGAGACATCCCACCTCATTGATGTCTATCAATCCCACGGGCTCGATGCCTTTGCCCAGACCGACCTTGACCGGCGCGTCCACCGGAATCAATCGACGATCGACCTCGGGAAGATGTCGTTCGGTATTCTGCAGAGCTTTCTCAATCGGATTAAACACTACAACATTGTTGAAGGGATGCCGGAGCTGCCGGGAATTTTTCGACAACTTCAAGCGGAGGGGCGACGGTATGAAGCATTGAACCGTGAAATCGTCGAGGAGGAACGGCCTCCTATCATTACTCTTCCGGAATATCAAGAACGTCATGGCAGAAAGTCGTAGAGCTCTGAAAATCGCGATTGTCCATTACCACTTGAAGCGTGGAGGGGTGACCCGTGTGATTGAGTCGGCGAGGTCTGTTCTGCAGGAGGGTGGTAATGATGTTCTTGTTTTGTCAGGAGAAGCCCCGCTTTCTGATGCAATTCAAAATAATGTCCGGGTCGTGTCGGGTCTGAACTACCGGAAGACGGGAAATTCCGTGATCGCCGGCAGCCTTGTCGAGGCGCTTAAAAAAGAGGCAGAAGCACATTTTGGTTCGCGACCCGACGTGTGGCATTTTCATAATCCCACCCTCGCGAAGAATGTGCTCATTCCGACAGTAGTGAAAGAGCTCGCGGAGGAGGGTGCGCGGATTGTGCTGCAACTGCACGATTTTGCAGAGGATGGCCGCCCCGGGAACTACACGACGCAGCGTTCATTTTTCGATTCTGAGTCCAGCTTTGAATCGACTCTCTATCCCACCGCGAAACAGATTCACTATGCGACGATCAATCAACGGGATCACGATTTTCTCAAGAAAGCGGGGATTCAGCGGTCGAATCTTCATGTCCTTCCAAACGCGATCACGGAGCTGAAGACAGCAGTGACCCCGGCGGATCGGCCCTTTTCTCCGGGGAAAAAGTTCGCGCTCTATCCGACCCGCGGGATCCGGCGAAAGAATATCGGCGAACTCCTGCTCCTCGCTCTGATCTACGGGGATGAAATTGAGTTTGCGACGACGCTGAGCCCCGAGAATCCGGAATGGAAATCGGTTCACGATGGTTGGCGTTCTGCCGCGGAAGAGCTGGGGGTGCCTGTGCACCTTGGCATAGCCGATAGTGGTGAGTATTCGTTTCTGGACTTGTTAGGGTGGTCCGACTTTGTCGTCACAACGAGTATCGGCGAGGGTTTCGGACTCGCTTTTCTGGAGCCATGGACTGCGGGGAAAAGTGTCGTCGGTCGTGATTTGCCCGAGATCACTCAGGATTTTTCTCAGAATCAACTTCAGCTGGATCGACTCTATCGGCGCCTCGATTTTCCAGTCGAATGGTTGGATAAAACCGAACTGAAAGAGGCGGTCGAATCGATGTTGAGGCAGAGCTATCTCGCGTATGATGCGGCCCTTCCCAAGAACGCGGTAAAGCAAACCCTGAAGGCGTGGGTTAAAAAAGGGCGGATTGATTTCGGGGTTCTGAACGAAGCGATGCAGTTGCAGGTCCTGAGGAAACTGAAGGCCGATCCCGCGCTCATGGAATCGGTTTCGATCCCTTCAATGGAAATAGCCGATGAAGCAACGATCAGTCATCATCGCAAAATTATTCAGGAAGCCTACAGCCCTGAGAGTTATGGAGAGAGGCTAAGCAAGCTGTATCAAAAAGTCTTGAGTGGCAGTGCGGGCAAAGTCTCATATTTACCAACCGATAAAGTGTTGGCGGGGTTTTTGAATCCCAGCCGATTGAACCTCCTGAGAAACTGACCCCATGACTCCGGTAGAAAGAGTGAGAGCATCAATGACTCCTTTGGAGTCATTGTCTACCGGGGTAAGGCCGCACCTCGTCTTTCTCGCCGGGGTTCGGGCTGTAATTTTTGATATCTACGGCACTCTTCTTATTTCCGCAGCCGGCGATATCAGCCTCGTGAGTGACTCCGAATCTGAGCGGGGAATGGCGAATGCTCTCCGCATTCTCGGAAGCGCTGGTTCGGGAGAGCAGGTCGATGCCGCCTTGCAAAGCTACCGCTCGGAGATTCTACTATTGCAGAAGGAGGCGAGGTCTCAGGGCGAAGAGTTTCCCGAAGTCGAGATTCGCGAGGTGTGGAAGGCGATTGCTTCGCGATGGAATCTCTCAGAGGAAAGGATTGAGGAGGCCGCCCTCGTTTACGAATGTGCGGTGAATCCCTGCGATGCGATGCCGGGGTCGAGCGAAGTGATTCGAATTCTGCGAGAGAAGTCCTACCTGCTTGGTATCATTTCAAATGCGCAATTCTACACTGAGGCAGTCGTCGAAGGCGCTTCGGGAATCGAACTATCAGGGGGTGATTTCGAGCAGGCGATTTCAATTTTTTCCTACGAGGAGGGAGTTGGAAAGCCGTCTCGAAGCCTTTTTGAGAAGGCATCGTCGAATGCGGGAAAGCTGGGCCTGAAGCCTGAGGAAGTTCTCTACATCGGAAACGATTGGGCTAAAGATATCGAACCGGCCGGTGAGGTCGGATTCAAGACGGCGCTTTTTGCCGGAGATCAAAGGAGCCTCCGGACCGGGGCGCTGACTCCTGACGAAGCTTGCAGGAAAGCGGATGTCGTCTTGACTGAACTGATTCAATTAGTTGAAGTTCTAAGACTTAACAAATGAGTGTTTATCAGGTTAACTATGAGAGCGGGCTCGACCTTTCGAGGGGAGATCGGCTAAGTGATTTTTCTTTTCCGTGGCTGTCGCGCGAATGTCCGGCGACTTCTTTTCGAGCGGTTTGGAACGAGAGGGTCTTTGCTTTCAGATTTGAAGCTGAGGACCATGACCTGGTTTTGGGCGAAGGGGGAGACTCGGGGAAGGCGGCTCTGGGGTCAGACCGGGTGGAGTTGTTCTTTGCTTCGTCTCCTGATTTGGAAAAGCCCTACTACGGGGCGGAGATGGACCCGGCGGGGCGGGTCTATGACTATGCCGCGACTACTTATCGGCAGATCAATCCGAGGTGGAGTTTTTCGACTCTGATTTTTTCCGGGCGAATTCATGACTCGGGCTATGTTGTGAGCGGTCAAATCGAGCTGGAGGAACTTAGGAAATTAGATCTCCTTGTGGAAAACAAAATGACGGTGGGAGTCTATCGGGCCGAGTTTTCTCATCATCGTGAAGGAGGGATCGATGAGGACTGGATCAGTTGGATTGATCCCGGGACGGAGAAGCCGGATTTTCATGTGCCGTCTTCGTTCGGGCAGTTTCATTTCATTAAGACCTCATGAGAGAGATTCACGAAATAGATCAACTGGTCTCGTTTTTGGACCGGGAGGATCATCTCATCGACTGCGTCGTGCAGGGGCTCGACCTCGGTGAAGTGGAAGTGGATTGGTCGAAAGTGAAATTGTCAGGCTCGGTCTTTCTTGGTTGCCGTTTTCCATCCTTGTCATTTCAAGAGCGGCTTCGCGAAGGTGGGGCGCTAATCTTTCCGCGCTTGCCGAGGATCCCCTACAATCCCTATCGACCGACGCTCTATACCCGCGATGAATTGACGGAAGGCTGGAGCGCGGAAGCGGATGAGTCTCTCGATTGGCAGATCTATGAGCATTTCGTGAACCACGGTCGCCACAAGCCCAACCTCCTTGAGTCCCTCTGCCAACGGCTGCACGATCATGCGATCGACGATGGGCTTTCTGATTTGATCGAGGGGCGGATCGACGGCGATGGACCGAAGAAGATCGTCGCGATCATGGGCGGGCACGGGACCTCGCGCCGGGATCCCTATTTCCGAAAGGTCGTCACTATTTCAAGAGATCTGACCCGACGCGGCTATTTCATCGCGAGTGGGGGCGGACCTGGAATGATGGAGGCGGCCAATCTCGGAGCGTGGATTTCCAATGCGTCAGATGCCTTTTTAGATCGTGCTCTCGACGAATTGGCAAAAGCTCCCCTTTATTCGGATAAAGGATTTCATGAGACCGCGGCGACGGTTCGGGAGTGGCATCCTGACGGAGCTTCCAGTCTTGCGATCCCGACCTGGTTTTACGGGCATGAGCCGAGCAATCAATTTTCCACCTATATTGCGAAATACTTCAGCAACGGGTTGAGGGAGGACGGGCTCCTCGCGATTGCAAAATACGGCGTTGTCTATGCCCCGGGAAGCGCCGGAACGACGCAGGAGATTTTCATGGACGCAGCCCAGAATCACTACGGGACCTTCGACTTCGTCAGTCCGATGATTTTCCTGGGAAAGGAGCGCTACGGCTCGGAGACCGGCCTCTTCGAGACGCTACGGAACCTGGCGAAGGGTCAGCAGTATGAGGATATGTTAGGATTGACAGATGACCCCGGGGAGGTCGTGAGCTGGATCCTGGAGAAGGAGCCGGGGCGCTTCGGGAAAGGTAAACCAGGGTCATGAGGGCATCACATCTCGCGGGCCTGAAAGCTTGTCCTTTCCTGCCGTCGGTGCAGGACCCTCTGCGGGCCGCGAACATGAAGCATTGCGGAAAAGAGAGGGGCGAGGCGTTCTACTTACTCGCTCTGCAGTGCGCTCAATCGCTCTGGCTCCAAGGGCTACCGGCCCAATCAATCTTGCTGATGAATCGAGCTTTTTCTTCAGATCTGAATGGCGAAGAGACTGTTCTGACAGAATGGCCTCTTCCCTACGCGGCGATGGTTTGGGTAATGCGTCATCGTCGGGAAGGAGATTTTGTCGGGAACCCGAGACGTCATTTTCAACATCTCGCGACACGCATGGTGGAGCCGAGGAAAGACTTGCGATCATGGAGGGCCTGGGCTTGCTGGTGGTATGCCTGTCAGGTTTTTCCGGAGATGCCGGCTGATGCTCTGCAGATCGAAAAAGAAGGTCTCGTCGAACCTTCTCAGGAAGAGATTGCCTCCGGATTGGAAGAGTGGGGTGTCAAAGGAGAGCTCGCCGCGTGGAAGTCGGCGAGCGAGGTCCTTTGATCACTCCTCCATTTCGAGGATGCCCGATAGACTTTCATTGTATGCGATGGCTCGCTCCTGCACATCGATTCGATTTCGAACTTCGGAGGGGAGACGGCCGATCAGGGAAATGGATTGTTCGAGGTAGAGGATCGCGAGAGAACGCGAAGTCGCGATTTCGAGTTCTTCCTCAAGGCAGGTCGCTGCCATCGCAAACGCATCAGCGAGAGCGACTTTCTCTTCCGGGTCGTAAGGTCTCAGGCGAGTGATTTGCTCCCGAATCTTGATCTCCTCACGGAAGAGGGCGAGAGCCGCCTCCGGTTGTTCCTGATCGTGCTGAATCCGGCCGAGGGCGTTCACCGCCTCGACGTAGCTGTCGCGGGCTTCTTCAGCAACGCTCGGTGGTGCTTCGGCGAGTGAGTTGGCCAGGATGAGAATGTCCTGATGGGTGAGAGCTGCGCCATTGAGGTTCTCCGAGGTGTATTCGATCTCTCCCTTTTGCTCCAGAATCCGGATCGCTTCCATCGTGAATTGAGAAGCCTCAAGGGCAGAGCTTTCATTAATCCGGGAATTTACGATCGAGAAGATTTCATCGAGCGTGTTCAGCGCATCGCCTACCTCTTCTTTCATGAACTGGACGCGAGCGAGGGCTTTGTAGGTGATCGCGAGTTCCCGAACCTGTTGTAAAGAGAACAAAGCACCATCGATAGAAGTTTGGGATCTCCACTCGAGCGCTTTGGTGTAGGCAATTTCGGCGTCCTCGTAGTCGCTTTTGAGTTCGTTAATCTTTCCGATCTCCATGAGATCCCGCGAAGCCCGCACCGCGAGGTCCCCGGATGAGTCGTCATCTTCGGCCAGTTCCGAGCGAATTTCGTAGGCACTCGTGTAATTTTTGAGCGCCTCTTCGAGATTCCCCCGTTCAAGTTCCTGTCGGCCGCTGAGTGATGCGGTTTGCGCCGAAAATTTCAGGATCCGCGTTGAGGCTCCTTGATTCTGAAAACGGTTCTCGAGAAAGATTTTCGCATTTTCTGCGACGATACTGTAAAGGCGCTCGGCCCCGTTTCCAGAGATGTCACCTTTGTTCAATTCATCCACGATCAGATTCGTGAGGTCAATGGCGGCCCCGGCATTTTGAAGCGAGGCCTCAGAAGCGAGCATGGCTTCTGCAGTCGCCTTCTTCGCTTTTTGCGCCTGGATGAAAGCAAACCCGGAAGCCCAGATCGCGATCACTAACAAAGTGGCAAAAATGGTGTTCAGCCGGCGCGCTCTTTTGACCACGCTTTGCTGATCTAGCTGCTGCATCCGGCTCCAGACTTCGCGCATGTCGGCGGGACGCTCGTCGGGATTCAGAGCGAGGCATTGTTCGATGAGCTCTTTGTGAGCACTTGGAACGTAGAAATCGCCGGGCCAGCTGATTTCTTCGACGGCTTCGGTCATCGTCGCGAGCTGCTCGCCGTCGATGGCGTTTCCGGTCTCTGCGAGGGTCGCTTCGAGGGTGGCTTCCGACAAGGTCGAGTCAGGATCAAAGCTGGCTTTCTCCGCGCTGGCAAAGGCCTGAAGTCGTGGCAGCTCGCCAGTGAGAAGCTTGTAGGAAAGTACTCCGAAGCTGTAAACATCCCACCGAAAGCCGCGTCCGTCCGCTGAATTACGAGGATCCCGCAATTGTTCGGGGCTGGCGTAAAGGGGGGTTCCGACCGGCTCGAAACCTTCGGCGGCGAGTCCCCGGCTTTGGCCGAAATCACAAATCTTCGTGTGGAACGGGGTTTCGTCAGTGAGGAGAATGCTAGAAGGTTTTACGTCGCAGTGAATGATTTGGTTCCGGTGCAGGTAGGCAAGGGCATCGGCGATGTCGCGGATCAGCCTCCAGCCTTCGCGCTGATCAATGTGTCCGCAGAGCTTCTCGAGCGTGCGTGTTTCCCATGTGCCGTCACTCGACGGGTCTGCATGAAGACCCATGGCGTAGTAGGGAGGCTCATTGAGGAGATCGAAATCGTGCAGGGTCACGATGCCCTGGTGTTCGGCGACCTGGGAGATTTTTTCCAGCTCCCGCGCCATCGTCGAGAGGTCCACTGCGCCGGGCCGGAAAATCTTCAGGGCACGATCTGAAATGCCCCGATAAGTGGCACGAAAGACACGGCCGTAGGCACCCTCCCCGAGCGGGGGGAAATGGACCTGGTAGTCTTTAATTTTGATGGATTCTTCTTCGGCCACGATGGCGAATCTTTCTATTTGCTGAAGCTTTGAATCTCGCCGCCCCAATCAGGTTTGGGAGGCCTTCCCCGGAATTGAAGCGCTTTTTCCCGCAGCCAGGCCGTCGGTGGATCTTCCCCGGGAAGGGTGTCGAGAAGATCGATCGTTGCCCGCCAGCGTCTCGAGACGAACAGATCAAGCGCTTGCTCGTAAATTGCGATGTTCTCGTCAGAAATCCCCGAGCCTCCGACGGACTGAGGGAGAACCAATTCGTAAATAGAATAGCTTTCTTCAAAGCCGGCGGGGCGAATCAGGCAGAGCTTTCGAAAGCGACGATCCCCTTTGCCTTTGATTCGCTGATAGGTGTCGTCGGAAATGAGGAGAGGAATCCGGAACTCCTTCGCGATTCGTTCGAGGCGAGCGCCAAGGTTCGCGACGCTGCCGAAAACGCTGATGTGCCACTGCTGCGCCGGTCCGGTTTTCCCGACCGCGATTCGCCCGGTACTGATCCCGATCCGGACTGCCGCCATGTGCCGCTGATGCTCTTCTTCGTAAACGACGCGTTCGGCGAGTTGGTTGATGATCGCCTCGGCTGCTTCGACGGCCTCGAGCGCGTGCGTGCTCGAGCGATCACCCAGGTTTGGCCAACCCCAGAGGCCGAGGGCTCCGTCGCCGGCGAAGTCAGTGATAACGCCGTTGCTGTTGAAAACCGAATCAGTGATGAGGCCCACTACTTTCTGGTTTTCTTCGAGCCGGTCGAGAATTTCCTCGTCGCTTTTCGCTACTTCCAGCATCCGCGAGTGACCGCGGCGGTCCGCGAACATCACGGTGCAATCGACCATGGCCGGTTCGAGGACGGATTGATCCTGACGCTGCATCAATTTTCGCAGCCCCGGCGAAAAGTAAGCCGCCATCTGGTCCTGCAATTTTTGCTCGGCGCGTGCCGAGAGAAGACTCGCGACAAGCGAAGTGATCAATCGGAGGAACGGGACAAATGATGCGGCGGCGGCCTCTGAGGCCTGCCGGGTTTCGAGATAGAGAAAGATGGGGCGACCGGAGGCGTCTTTGTGGATCTCGGCAGATTCGTCGAGTCGTGACACCGGGATGATAATGACCCAGTCGACTTGTCCGCCGAGGCTTTCCGCGGTGAAGACACGCTGATGTTCTTTGAGAGACCAGACATAGACTTTGGTGTGATCAAGCTTATCGAGGTCGATCCGCTTTAGGAGTGTCCTGCTCGGGCGAAAGTCGGCGCGGGCGAGAGGATCCGGATTCAATAATTCGTAGGAAATTTCGTCATCGATCTTCTCGAGACTGACGAAAACTGAGCTGACCCCCTTTTGACCCGGGAGTGCATTCCCCAGAAAGACGGAGGCGCGGGTGAAAAGATCCCGGCTGTCGTTCCAGTTCGTGAGAACCTGCTCCGGGAGGTCTTTCTGGAGCAGTTTCAACTGGAGGCGGAGCGAGTATTCGTCGAGTTGCTCGACCTCGTCGTAGTTCTGATTCGATAGTGAATTGTTCTCGTAGGCCTCCTGACTGGCTTCGACGGAATTCCGATACTGAATTAAACTGGCTTCAACATCTTCCACCTCATGCAGCCAGAAGATCGCAGTTTGTCCTTTCGCTCCGATGATGACCGCTTTGCCGGGCGTGAGACTGACCGGTTCTTCGAGAGTCTGCCGCTCCCGCGGGGAGGTTAAAGTGTAAAGAGCGTTCGGCTTGGCGCGTCCCGTGAGCGCGGGAAGTCGACTGAGCTGGAGGTCGTCTCCAGCCCGATTTGCCTGACAGTGATTTCGGCTCACGAGGCGGTCATTCCATCGCAGTCGAATGAGATCAACGGCTTCCTCCGGCAGGCTCTCAGGTTTCCTCCCGATCCTGACGGGGCGTCCTTCCGTCGGCTTGATGATCACCCGTTCCGCAGGGTTTTCAAGATTGAGGACGACCAGATACATGAGGTGACAAGGCGAAAACCAAAGCCCGTTCAGGCGCGTCGCAGCTGGGTGAGATGATTTTGGATCACCGGTTCGATGCGAGCGGCCGCATCGGCGACCGAGAGATCGCGTTTGGATTCTATGGCAAGTGAAGTCATGACAACATCGGAGATCCCGCAAGGGGTGATTGCATCGTAGCCGGAGAGATCGCTGGTGATGTTGAGGCCGAAACCATGCATGGAGATCCATTTTCGGACCCCGACCCCGATTGAGGCCAGTTTCCGGTCTTCAACCCAAACTCCGGTGAGTCCCTCCCGGCGTTGTGCAGTGATACCCAATTCAGCTGCAAAATCAATGAGTAAGGACTCCAATTCCCGGAGATAATGGTGCAGGTCTCGACCGTAGGCATTGAGATCAAGGATCAGATAGCCAACGAGTTGCCCCGGCCCGTGGAAGGTTGCCTGCCCTCCGCGATTCGTTTCGACAACAGGGAAGGGGAGGTTGTCGGGATCGCGAAGGCTCGTGCGATCACGAGTCCGTCCGATCGTATAGACAGGATCGTGCTCAAGCAGGAGGATGGTATCCTCGACGAGCCCCCGGTGTCGCTGCTCGACGAGATCTTCCTGCAAGCTTAACCCCTCGGCGTAATTCACTCTTCCGAGCCAACGAAATTCCATGCCAGATACGCTCCGGTGCTCAGCGCACTTCGTCAACGGTTTCGTCCCGCTGGTAAATGGGGAGCTGGCGGTAGGGGACGGTGAAGGAAAGGACCATCATTGAGGTGCCGTAAGTCCCTCCATTGCGACCGTTGGACCAGGAGCCATTCGACTGTTGCTTGCCGAGGTATTCTTCATACATCCAGTCGGCGTACTGCGCCCAGAACCGACCGCCGAGCTGGAACATGCCCTGGGCGTTGTAGTAGTTGGCGTAGTATTCGTGGGCGTTGTTGATGATCGCCTGCCGGTGCTTGAGGATGAAGTCGCCGGAGCGGAAAGTCGATTCGGTGCCGTGGTAGCCGGTCAGTTCGAGGCAGAGGAGACCGCATCCGGTGAGGGTTTCGGAATGGCCCCAGGGATCGGTGTAGCCGAAGCGTCCCTGCTCCTTGTCGTGATTTTTAAAGACGTAGCCGACCGCTTCTTCGATCGCTTTGTCGGGGACCTGGGCGCCGTTGAGTTTCGCGGAGCGCAAGGCCATGAGGGCCCACCCTGAACAGGAGAGATCGGAATCGCGGGAATCCGGCTTGTAGCGCCAACCGCCCTGATGTTTCTCGCTCTTGGGTACTGCCTGCGCTTCGAGAATGAGCTTGGTTGCTTTGGCCAAAATCGGGCTGAGCCGCTCCTGTGTTGAGGGATCGACCATGCCGCTGACTTCGGAAAGAAAGAGCGTTGCGATGGTGTGGGCATACATGAGGCCGTGGCCGGAATCCCCCTTGTCGAGGAGGCCGTTGCTCCTCTGGCTGTCGAGCACGTAGGCGAGGCAGCGATCGAGATTCTCCGCGTATTCCCCGTAGCCCGGGGTGTGTCCGGCGGAGAGAAAAGCCATCCCGACAAGAGAGACGACGCCGACGGAGCGACCGTAGGAATCGTTGTAGGTGCCGTCGCTTGACTGGTTCACGGCGAGATAGCGCAGAGCCTGATCGACTGCGGATTCAACGGCGGGCTGGTGCTTTTGAAAAACGGAGTTTGAGAGGGACTCCTGAGCCGCCGCCATGAGAGGACAGAGCGCGACCGGAAGAAAGAGGGCGAGAAGGATCAGTTTCATGGTTTTTTTCCGGCTTCTTTCGCAATGACCTGAAAGTAGCGCCCCACCAGTTCGCGATACTCGGCGGGGAGGTCTGTTTCGATCGCGGTGGCATTTCCTCCGACGAGGGCACCACGAAAGCGGGTCCAGTCTTCGACACTGATTCCGAGGGCCTGGAGTTCGGGGGGAACGCCGTCACCATTGATGTCGGACCCTTTTTCCCCGGATTCGTTCAGGTTCTCCCCGTTCGGATCACCGGTGAGATCAGGCGGCATGGGCTGATTTCCTTCTCCGGGAGGAGTCGGCTGAGATTGGCCCGGATTGCCGAGCTTTTTCATGGCCGACTGGGCGAGTTGCTGCAGCGCACTGGCGGCTTCCTGCGATTGTTGGGCGGCTTCCTGTGCATCCTGAGAACGGGATGATTCAGAGACTTCCTCAAAGCTTTCTGCGAGTTCACTGCTGTCAGCGACCTGACTATCGGCATCGGAGGGCTCGAGGCCTTCCATTGTTTTGCCGATGGCTTCAGCCGATTGTCCGAGGGCCTTCGCGGCTTGTTGGAGGAAATTGGCCGCCTCGCTCTGGTCGCTCTGGCTTCGTTGCATCGAAGACTGAGCGTCTTTGGCCAGTTCCCCGGAATCGACCTGCTGGTTGGCTTCGGCGCGTGATTGCTGGGACTGTGCCTGGGCGAGTTGTTGCGCCGACTGCTGAGCTTCCTGCGCGCCGCGTTGGAGGGCCTTTCCGGCCTGATCCGCGGCATTGCCGGCGCTTTGCTGGGAAAGGTTTTTGAGGGCATTCTCAAAGGCACGGGCCTCGGCGCTGAGGGTGGTCGCTTCCTCATTGAGGGCGGCTTCCATGAGACTGAGCGCCTCCTGCAGGTTGCCGTCTTTGACCGCTTCGATCTGCTCGGCCAGGGCGGCCTGTTGTTCCGCAAACTCCTGACTGCTTGAAGCGCTCTTTTCGGGAGTGCCTGCGGCGGACTCCATTTCAGTACTTCCTTCGGCTGCGGTGGCTTCGTCAGGAGGTGATGCCTCTCCCGCCTCGGCGGCTGAGGCACTCTCTGAAGCCGCCTCGGCGAGTGATTCACTCGCCGCCTGAGCGGATTCAGCGGCCCCGTTGAGATCTTCTCCTTCCAGATTTTTCGCGGTTTCGAATCCCTGCTCTGCGCCTTTCATGAGTGCTTCGGATTCTGAGTTTTCCATTTCCCCGTCTGCCGTGGCAGCTTCCTTCGCCGCTTCGGCGAGTGATTCCTGACGTTCCCGGAGCGCTTCAATGAGCTGAGCTTGAAGTGCTTCCTGCTTTCCTTCAGGTGTCCGCATGGTTTGCTCGCTGATCTCTTTGAGCGACTCCTGTTCAGCGGCCAACTGCGCGGCTTCCTGCGCGAGGGCCTCGGCATCGGCCTGCTGCGTTTCGAGGACTTCGTCGAGTGCCGCCGCGTTGTCTTTCAGCATTTGTCCGAGCTGCTGCTGAACCTGATTCTGCTGCGATTGGAACTGACTCATCTGTTTGCGTTGCTCTTGTTCGGCCTGTTTCTGCGCTGCGGGGTCCTGAGCTTGCGCGGCTGCGTTCTCCTCCTCCTCGCGGGCCCACTCTTCGGCATTCATCGCAAGTTCCTGCTGGCGGCTGGCGAGGTCGTTGAGCTGGGAAATCATACGATACTCGTCGTCGGCCTCCCGCATCGCTTTGGCCACATTATCGACTTCGCGGATCGCTTCTTCGATTTTCTGACGCGACTCCTGCGCTTCCTTGATCCGTTCACGCTTTTCGTCGGTGACGGGAATCATGTCCGCTTTTTCTCTCGCGTCGCTGATCGTTTCATTCGAAATTTTCGCGGCTTGATCTGCTTGCTCCTGAAAGAGGGTTTGGTTCAGGGTCGCGACAACTTCATCCAGTTTTTCGCGAGCGGACTCGGTGCGCTCTGAAAATTCGTCGAGTTCATCGCGGGCCTGATCATTCACTTCGTCATCGCGATTCAGCTCCTGCTCGACGCGACGCATGTCGTCGCGGGCGCGCTCGAGTTCGCGTTTCGCTTCCTGAAGATTTTCGCTGATTTCTTTTTTCTGAGCTTCGATCGCCTGATCGGCAAGGGATTTGGCTTTGCGATCAATAATGATATAAATCGGCTCGCTCAAACCAACACCGGGACCGTCGTAGTCCGCCGGTCTGTTGTCGCGAACCTGAAGTTGCACCGCAATGCGGGTTTGCTGATCGGTCAGTCTGAGGGAGGGCAGGTCGAGAACTGAGGAGCTGCGGAATTGGTTCAGCTGGCCGACGGAAACCGGCAGGGCTTGTTTCTGCACGATGGGGTCTCCGGCTCCGTCCGGGGTGATGATCAAGGCCGCATCAAGAAACCCGAAATCCTCGACGATGTCGGCATCAATCGAGAGGCGCTCGGTCGGGCGGAGTCGAAGTTCGCGCATCACGGGGAGGGTGATTTGGACGATGGGTGACTTGTCAGGGAGGACTTCCAGTGGATAGGACACCGGCTCGTTGGCGAAACCATCGAGGTCGGTGAGGTCAAGGTGCCAGTTTCCGTTCATGCCGGTGAGAAGCTCTGTTTCCCAAGTCAGGGAATTCCCATTCACTTCCGGAGCACCGAGATCGGTCGCTTCATTCAGAATCAGTTTGGAGGTTTGGACGACCTTGTTCACCGTCGCGGTGATGCTCACGCGAGTGTGCGCGACGGCGCGGACCTCGCCGGTCTCCGTCACTGCCTCAGTTGTTTCGAGGGAGGTGTAATCGGGGTAGTCGTAGCGAATATTCAACTCCTCAATCGTCGGGGGATCAATCGCTTCGACGGTATAATAACGACTTAAGGCAGATCCGGCGCGGATTCGGTATTGGAAGTCGTCTTCCACTTGCGGGAAAGTGAGTGCGAACCGTTTCGTGCCGTCTTCCTCTTCACTGAGCAAGTTCATGCGCTCAACGGAATCAGTGCCGTCGGGGAGAAGGGTGCGCAGTTCGGCCCGCCGGAGGCGCTTGTGATTCACGGTCATCGAGATCGTGAGCGAATCTCCGGTCGCGATCCGGATATCGCAGGGATCGATCACGAGCGATTCGGCGTAAGCATTGCCAATGTCGAGAAAAGGGGCCATCGCCCGTGCCATGAGCGTCCAACTCTGACGCGGCCAGATAATGAGGGTGAGGAGAATGATTCCGGCAAAGACTCCTGCCGCGACGACAAATTTTTTCCCCCGTGTCGCGCGGAATTCGGTATTCGGATCAACGGTCCCGACGTCATCGACTGCCGAATCAACCACCGCACTGATGAGTTCCTGAGAACCTTTGACGGAATCCGGGTCGTCACTCGAGAGAAGCTCGACGGCGGTGGAAATTCGTTCCTGCAACTCGGGATGGCGGATCTCCAAAATGCGGGCCATCTGCGTCAGGCTGACTTTCTTTGAGAGAGGCCGGAAAAGAAACCACCAGGCCGCGACCAGAGTCACGGCCATTCCCGCAATGCTCAACGCCCAGCGCGCCGCAGGTGAGAACAGGGTCAGGGTGGCGTCGATCGCCATGATGAGGAGAAGGCAGGCGAGGGCGACCGCGAGGGTTGCAAAGAGTCCCCGGACAAAGAGGAGGCGCCGAATCCTCCTGATCATCGACTGCAATTTGTCGAGGATCGGCTGGGGGAGATTTTCAAAGGCGGCTTCAAGCGTGCTCATGAGAAGAGAGGGGCTAACATTAAACTAATCCGCTCCGACGTCGGAGAATCCATTCCGTGGTGAGAAATCCGAGAAAGGTGAGGAGAAGAGGCCAGGTGTCCCAAAGGGTGACACTGCGGCGTTCCTTCAAAATTTCGCGAGGAGAGCCGAACGAGGAAAGGATGGACTCGATTTCGTGAAGCTCGGCGAGATGGCCTCCGGTGAGATTAGTGGCGCGATTTAGAAAGTCCCTGTCTGCGGTCAGTTCGGCCAGCTCCACGGGGTTGCGGGAGGTCACGACGAGCAACTCAGTTTCGAGTTCGGCCGGCCCATCCGGAACGGCGGCGAGCGCCGCGTCGACCTCATCACCTTTCAGCTTCAGCTTGTATTCGCCGGGGTCGCGGAGACCGCGAAGGCTGGTTTCATAGATGCCGGAAGAATCAGAGCGATAGCTCAACTGTTGAGTCGAGAGTCGCGACCCGTCTTTCCAGACTTCCACTTCGACCTCGGCATCGACGAGAGGGCGTCGATCTTTGTCGAGGACCTTGGCGGTTACTTCGATTTGATCGTCCGGGGTGTAGCTGAGACGGTCTGTTCCGAGGCGGATCAGATCGTTGCCGGAGCGGAGATTTTCGCCCGCTCCCCATCGTGTGATTTGTCCCCAGAAGCGGTGGTGATAAGTGTCGCCAACGCCATAGCGGAAGCGCCAGGTTTGGTCAAAATTCAGCATGAGCACTTTCCCCAGCCCCGCCCGAATGGAGGTGATGAGAGCATTGTCTTTCTCGAGCTGCTTTCGATTGGCGAGCTGCTCAATCGCCGCTTCAACTGATTCCGGAGATCCGTCGGAAGCCAAAAACTCAGGCGAGCCGGCGGAGCCTGCCGCCTGGGCGAAAGCGAGGACCTCGGCTGTTTCCTTGACTGAATCGTGCTGGTAGCGCCAGCGCATTGGTTGAAAAGAATTCCAGCGATCCTGATTCAAGGCGCGGCTGGCCGATTGAGACGTGACGGGATGCCCCCGGCCTTCGGGTGTGAGGGCGATACGGAAGGCGGACTCGGGGCTCTCGAACTGAACGGCATTTCCGGCGGTATAGGTGACAGGGAGCAGGGATTGAAGCGTCTCACTGGTGTGGCCGTGTGGCATGTGTCGAAATCCGGCGACACAGACAAGAAGCGAACCCCGTTTCGTGACCGCATCCTCGATCGCCCGCCAGTCTGTGGGGGAGAGCGCGGAAGGAGGGACGTCACCGAGGATGATGACATCAAAGAGTCCCCATTCATCAGCATTCGCGGGCAGGGCAGTGGCTTCGGCTTCTCCGAAAGGACGGGTCGCGCTCGCGGCAAGGCGCGGTGCTTGCGGGCCACGATAAATTTCATCTGGATCGAGGAGGACGGATTGAAGGTGGACCGATTTGTCCCGACCGTAGAAAAGGTTTCTCAGGTAGCGGAATTCCCATCGTGGGAAACCATCGACGAGAAGGACATTGGTCCGGTCGTCGGTCACGGCGACTTTGAAATCCCAGGAATTGTTGTTTTGAAAGATCTCACGTGAGTCGGGTTCAAGTCGGATTTCGTAGTCGAGAATTCCTTTCTCTTCAGGGCGATGAACAAATCGCAGTTCCGTACGAAAACTGACGTCAGTGACGTTGATTTCGATCTCTTCGGCAACGACACCGTTCGCAAAAAGAGTGGCCTTCACTTTTTTCCCTAACAAGCCGTCAAGTTTCGCCTCAGCGGTGACAACGATCCGGTCATCAAGGTAGATTGATTCCGGCGCTTCGAGGCTGAGGATGGAGATATCGATCGGGCCGAGTTCGCCTCCGATCGGAATGGCGGAGAGCGGCGTGTTTTGCACTGCGAGCTGTCGGAGTCCGTCTTCAGGGAGAGTCGCTCCGTTGTGGCGCCCGTCGCTGAGGAGGAAGACCCCGGCGAGCGACTCGGGAGAGGTGTTTTCCAGCACTTGTTCGAGAGCTCCGGAAAAGTCGGTCTGGGCCCGCCCGGGCGAAGATCCCATTTCCCCGGACCAGTCCTGCTCCGCGACAGAGGTGAACTGCTCGAGGTCGTCGGCGAAGTAGTAGAGGCGAATGTTATAGTCGTCTTTGAGGCGATCTAAGAGGGTTGACTCGGTGACTGAACCCTGTTCATCGACCTGCTTGAGGGGGGACTCGAGAATGCGTCGGGCGATTTCGAGCCGCGGGGTTGCGCTGACTCGATCAATCTGCTCACGGGTGATGTTGTCGAGACTGTTGTAGAACCATTCGTCGGCTTTCGTGTAGGTGCCGGGGAGGGTGTCGATGATTCCGGCCAGTTCGGTGTTCGCGACAGAGAGTTGCTTCACTAACTCGTCTGCGTTTCCACTCGTGAAGGCTTCGCTGGATCGATCGAGAATACGGGCGATTCCGTCACGACTCCGTTTGAGGTAGTCATCGACGCGGGATTTCACTTCGTTGGGAAGATTGATCGCGGAGAGGTTTTGAAGCGTCGCCGTGAGCGCTTCATTTTCAGCTTTGACGGTGGTGAAGAAGTCAGGCAATTGCGCGGCCCGGCTTTCAAGCCCTGCCGCGGGACTGGGTGCCGAGGTGAGGGCGTTTTCCTCAGCCGCGAGTTGGGTGCTGAGTTTTGTAGCGAGTTGCTCGACCTGACGAAGTGGGGGGCGGTTCCCGATGCTCGTGAGTCCGAAAAGGGCGGCGCGATCCAGCTTCTCAGAGGGACTGAGGCGCTGGTCGGAAAGCAGCATCGAATCGGAGTGGTCGATGAGGATCGCCACTTCGCGTTCGATCTCACGGGTTTCGAGGAAGGAGCGGACGGGCTGCGCAAGAATGAGGATGAGAAGCGCGAGGGCTCCGAGACGCAGGGCGAGAAGCAAACGCCCGCGGCCCGGCTTCACGAGGGTTCGCTCGAATTGATAGAGAAAGACGATCAGCTCAGCGGTGAAGCCTCCCAGAAGCGCGATGCTGAGGAGTGGCCACGAGGTCGCGAGGGAAAGTGTTGTTCCCAGAAACTGCAATCCGAACCAGATCGCGGCTGAGGCGATCATGAATCCGATGCCATGCCACGCGAGACCAGGCCCAGAAAACTTTTTTCGACCCGCGAGAGAACCGATCCAGATGAGGAGGAGGAGGACGCACAGGGTGGCCGCCACTCCGGGCTGGAGGGTGCTGAGAAGATCTTCCCGGTTGTAATCGGCGAGGTTCAAATAAAGAGATTGTTAGGGTCAGAGTTTGCCCATTTTCACGAGTTGTTCATGAAAGGCCGAGCTTGGGGCGTCTTTGGATTCAAACTGAATCGTGATCTCCTCGCCGAGGCGGCGACTGTGGGCAATCCAGCGTGAGAGAGCGATTTCAACAAGGAGGAAAAAGAGGGCTCCGATCGCGAGATATTTCCAAAGCTCCTCACCAAATTGATTGCCGTTTAAAAATCCGATCAACTCCTCAAGTGTTTGTGGTTGTGACAGGGTAACGTAGTTGGCAAAGAAAGCGTAGTCAGACTCGGTCAATTTCGTGAGATAGCTTTCCGCTTCGTCTCGTTTTACGGTAAAGGGGACTTCGAGTTGATCAGGACGCAGGAAGTCCGCAAAGAATGCCCTTTGATTGTCCGGAACCTGGAGGCGGTAGAGGCCTGATGAGATTTCCCCGCGCAACTTGAGGAGGGAGCCGCCTGCGGCAGCGCTCAAGCTTGCGGTGCGGGTCCGACCGCCGGGGCCGTCAACGGTGTAGGTTGTCAGTTCGTTGGAAGTGCCGGCGGGTTTGTCTTTCGAGCTGAAGCTTCGAAAGTGATCTGTTCCGATGACTTCGCGGGGAAGGTTCTTTGTTTCCCAATAGAGAATCGCTTTCGCCTCGCCGGAGTCTTCGCGGAAAGTGGCTTTGAAGTCATACCAGCGGCCGGCATCGAGTTTGGCGTTGACGCTTTTTCGACCTCCGTCGTACTGGAAGTCGCCGATGCGTTTTCCGTCGAGCGAAAACTCAAAGTAGTCATCAACATCCATGGAGAATTTGTATTGTCCGCTCACGGGCGCCTGGAGGCTCCCGGTCCACTCGATTTTGAATCGATCTGAAGGCAGTCCCGGTGCGGGATTTCCGCTAAGCCAGTTGAAGTCGATTGCTTCGTCAGTGCGGGTAAAGGCGGGCTCGTTGTCACCATGGGCCTTGTAGTATCGCCCGATGAGACCTTCGCCGATGGCCTGTCCGCGTTTTCCGGAAAGGCCGATGTTGACCTCCCACCCCGGTTCGAGGTTCAGTTCGTAAGCGGCGGGATCAGCGAGGTGATAAATGAGTTCGTGGATGAAAGGAAGAAAGGACTGGCGGGTCACGAGATTTCCCGAAGAAAGATCGAGCGGGGCGCTGAGAAGAACGACTTGCCCTTTCCCAATCTGTCGCGACGAGAGAAAAACATCACCGTTGTTGAGTCGTGCCCCGACCGACGTCTCGCGGGTGAGCTGATCGGGAATCGTTTGTTTGCGGTAGCTGGAAAACACGGTCGTCGCAAAATCGCTTTTCGCAGGGTCGGCGATTTTCGTGAGCGCGGGATGAGTGAGGGTTTGAGTCGATGGGCTGAAGCCGCCGTCGGAAGAGGCGACTTCGGGGGCTTCACTCAAGGTGGCAGGAAGAAAGGGGCGCTCGTCTTCCAGTTTCCAATCGTTGTAAAAGTCTGCCTGAGTTTTGTTGCCGGCGGTGACGAGAAGCCCTCCTCCATTTTGTGCAAAACGAATCAGGGCTGCCGCCGTCTCCGAAGGAAGGCGGGGCACGTCACCTAACATCACAACATCGAAGCTGTCGAAGTCAGTCATTGTGCCAATTTTCGGAGCTTCGATGACGAGGGGTTCGACGAGAAACTGAATCGGATCCAGAGTCGGATCATAATCCATGTTGAAATCATCGGAGGCTTCGTCGCTCACGCCTGGCGTGTTCGCGTCGAGCGAGGGGTCGAGGGTAAGTGACGACGGGGCGAGAGCCACGGCGGCGAAGGCCGAAGCACGATCAAAGGGTCGCGCTGAGGGGCGACCATCGACAATGAGGACTTTCAATCCGGCGGCGACATTTGTTGCAAAGTAGCCGGTGTTGTCGGTCGCGATGTCGTCCTCCACCTCGAGTTGGGCGGAGAGGGAGTGGGCACCGGCTTCTGAAAACTGATGATCGAAGGTGACGGTCTGCTTTTCTCCGGGCTGGAGTTGCGCAATGGACTGATCACGATACTCGCGGCCGTCGTCGACTTTTAAAGTGAGCGCGCCGGGGGTGACGGCCTCGTTCCCGGTATTCTCGACGACCACGGTGACTTCGACGGGGCGATCAACGCCGACGATCTCCCGCGAGAGAGTCACCTCGACCACGGCGAGGTTTCGGATGAACTCAGGCAAGGGCAATTTGCGCAGCATGATCTGTGGCTCAGAGGGCAGATTCTTAAAGGCGTCGCGAAGAAAGTTCCATCGACCGCTTTTCCCGATCTCCCAGCCGATGTTTTGTTCGTCGGTCAGGATGACGATTTGTTTCGCGGGGTTGTCGCCCCGGGCGAGGCTGAGAGAGGCGAGGGTGAAGGCTTCGTAAGTCGCCGTGGCCCCGTCGAGCGGAGCGAGATCATCGAGGGCGGCGGCGAGTTCGGTGCGGTCCGTTGTCGGATCAAGAATGATGCCGGACGGAGAAGGGCCTCCCAGGATGAGGCTGAAGGCATGGCCTCGCGGCGCGCGCTTGATGAGAGTCCGCGCCTCTTCGACGGCGCGGTAGAAGTTTGTCTCGCCATTGCTGACGATTGACATGGAGGTGGAACTGTCAATAATCACCGCAATATCCTGCCGTGCCCCCGGGGAGAACCGTGAGAGGTTGAGGTGCTTCTCAAAAGCAATCAAGGCAACGCAGAGGAGGAGCAGGGCAATCGAACCCAGTCCAATGAGGCGTCGCCATTTGGGTTCATCATGAAGGACCACGGCGACGCCGATGCCGACAATCGCGAGGAGCAAGAGCGGGAGAATAATGATCCAGGGAATCGAGGATCCCGGCGGAATGAACGGTCGTGCGAGGGCGAGTGCGAGCATCCCGACGAGGAGGCAGCGGCAGGCCATGAGGAGTGCTTCTTCAAGCTGGATCCTGCGGTTCCGGATCGCGAGAGATTCAAGGAGAAAATTCATCGCGCCCCATTCGACAATCCGGTTGGAGCGTCGGTTCAGCAGATGGATCACGATCGGAATCGAGATTCCGAGGGCGCCGAGGAGTAATGCTGTGTTGAGGAAGAGCAATTGGTTGAGAAGTAGAGGAGGGAAGGCGGTGGGAAGAAAAGAATCTGATTAGGTTTTCCTTTGCGAGAAATAGGAGAAGAGAGCTTCGGGAACGGGAGTTTTTGTGTTCACGGGGACGTAGTCGGCCTGCATTTGGCCGCAGGCGAGTTCGATTGATTTGAGGTGTGCCTTGACCCGGTCGAGATAAGAAGCCCGGATCGTGGAAGGGTCGATGTTCAGTCTCCGCCCCTCGACTTCGAGACATTTGAAGTCATCAAATTTCTCGAACGGGAAAGTGATTTCCTCCTCCGCCATGAGGTGAAAAACGACGAGTTCGTGATTCTTGTAGCGGAAGTGATGCAGCGCATTTTTGATCGCTTCGGCATCGTCAAAAAGATCGCTGATGACGATGACAAGCCCGCGGGCAGGGATGCGCTCGGCAATTTCGTGAAAGGTCTCAGCACAGCGGGTGTCTTTGCCGGGTTTGGTCGCGCTAAGCTCTTCAAGGATCGCCCGGACTTGACTTGGTTTTGCGGCGGGGCGCATGTATTTTCGGATTTCCTCGTCAAAGGTGACGAGGCCGACGGCATCCTGCTGTCGGATGAGAAGGTAGCTGAGAGCCGCCGCGAGGTAGCGGGCGTATTCGAACTTAGAGAGATGCTCTTTTCCGCTCAGAGAAGTTGAGGAATCTCCGGTGTAGTTCATCGATCCAGATGCATCGACGAGGACGGTGACGCGCATGTTCGTCTCTTCGATGTACTGCTTAATATAATACCGGTCGCTCTTTCCGTAGACCCGCCAGTCGAGATTGCGAAGGTCATCTCCGGGGACATACTGGCGATGCTCTGCGAACTCGACGGAGAAGCCTTTGTGAGGGCTGGTGTGGCGCCCGTTGATGGAGCCTTCCTTCGCGGAGCGGGCCAGGAACTCAAGCCGTCCGATCATTTGAATGATCTCGGGCGGGAGGAGTTGAGAAAAGGTGGTGGCGTCGCTTTCCGGCATCGCAGGAGGTCGGGAAGAGATCAGATGTCGAGATCAGCTTTCGGCTGAAATTTTTCGACGAGCATGGCGACGATTTCATCGCTCGTGACCCCGGCGGCTTCAGCGTTGAAGGTCGTGAGAATACGGTGACGGAGGACCGGTGCGGCGATGGCACGAACGTCGGCAGTCGTCGCGTGGTAGCGGCCTTGCAGGATGGCGCGGGCTTTCGCGGCGAGGACGAGATAAATCCCGGCGCGCGGACCTGCTCCCCAGCTCACCATTTCGCGAACAAAATCGGGGGCTTCCTCCGTCTTCGGGCGCGAGGCGCGGGCGATCTGGGCGGCGTAGGAAACGACATGATCTGCAACGGGGACGCGACGGACGACTTTTTGCAATTTCAGGACGGTCTCGCCGGTGATCTGGGTGGTAATGTCAGCTTTATAAGTTCCGGTGACGCGCTTGATGATCGCCTCTTCCTCCGAAGCGGTCGGGTAATCGACGCGGATGTTGAACATGAAGCGGTCAAGTTGGGCTTCGGGGAGAGGATAGGTGCCTTCCTGCTCAATCGGGTTCTGGGTCGCGAGCACGAAAAACGGCTCGGGGAGCGGATAGGTTTCCTCGCCGATGGTGACGTGGTGTTCCTGCATCGCCTCGAGGAGAGCGGCCTGCGTTTTCGGCGGGGTCCGGTTGATTTCGTCGGCAAGGATCATGTTGGCAAAGATCGGGCCCTTCACGAATTTGAAGATCCGTTTTCCGGTGCTCATGTCCTCTTCCAGAACTTCCGTGCCGGTGATGTCGGCAGGCATGAGGTCGGGGGTGAACTGGATGCGTTTGAAGGAGAGGTCGAGCACTTCTGAGAGCGTCGAAACAAGGAGGGTTTTCGCGAGGCCGGGGACCCCGACGAGGAGCGCGTGGGAGCGGCAGAAAATCGAAATGAGCAACTGCTCGATGACGTCGTCCTGTCCGACGATGACGAGTTCGAGTTGCTTTCGCATCGACTCGTAGGCCGCCTTTAGTTCTTCGATGACTTCCTTATCGGAACTCCCGAGTTCCGCGTCTGATTGAGTTGCCGTTTCCGCCATGGATTTTGAGATAAAGTGCTGAGTAAAGGAGCCGTTGTTTCCGGCCTCCGGAGCATGCTGAGCATAAGCGTGTCCGAATCCGACTGTAAAATGTGATTTTCGCGTATTAGCGGGCCGGGATTCGCCCAAAAGAGCTATTTCCGGCCCGATCAGGTGACCCGATGGGGCCAATTTCGAGCGTGGGAGGAGAGGCGCTACTCTCCCGGGACGACTTCCAACTCGAGGCTCTTGATTTCGACGGTGAAGGTGGCTCCGGAATCATCCCCGTCAGCGAGCAGCCAGAGACCGACGGTATCGAGCGGCGTGTCGAGTTCGATTCTGATCTCAAACTCCCCATCCTCCCTAGGCGTCGCGGAGAAAGTCTCCTCGAATAAACCGGCGTTGGGATTTTTTCTCTTCTCTCCGAGCCATTGACCGCCCGGCATAAGGTGAAAGCAGTGGATCTTTCCAACCCCGTCAGCGGTGCCCGTGGATTGCGACTCGATTTCTTTGATCCAGTCTGGTGCCGCGATTCGTTCGAGAGTGCCAAGGCGCTTTGTCCCGTTTTCAATCAGGCCAATCCGGAGGAGAGCATCGTCCGGACTATCCATCCCTCTGGATCTGCGAGGGAGATCACGGTGGTGAGGATGAGAGGCATGGGAAAGAGGTTTGGTGAATGATCAAAGAAGAGTAGGTCTCTCAGAGCCGGGGTCAGCAATTCTGAACAAAAAAGTAAGTTCCTCTCGGAAGTTGTCGTCAATGGGGGAATGCGAAAGACTTTTTATTCCAGTTTGCTTTTCGTCGGCATGATCTCGCTTTTTGTTCGCCTGCACTCGGCGGAAGTCGAGGTGGGAGAGGTGAATTGGGGCCGCGATCTGAATGCCTCACTGAAATCCTCCGGTGAATCGGGAAGGCCCGTTCTCATCTTTTTTCAAGAAGTGCCGGGGTGAGCAGGGTGTCAACGTTTCGGTCGAGACGTTCTCAGTCATCCTCAGATTGTCGAAGCAATCGAATCAGAATTTGAACCGGTCCTTGTCTACAACAATCGGAAAGGGAAAGATGCCGAGTTGCTCAAGGAATTTGGAGAGCCGTCGTGGAATTACCAGGTGATTCGCTTCTTCGATGAGAAGAAAAGAGAAGTTATCCCGCGGAAAGATCGTGTCTGGACCGTCGAAGCGCTCGCGAAAAGAATGACTGAGGCTCTTGCCGCGGCGGACCGCCCCGTCCCGCTCTATCTCAAGGCTCTTGCCGGAGTTGCGGCGGCAAACGAGCCGGCTCAGGCCGCTTTTGCGACGCACTGTTTCTGGACCGGGGAGTTCCGACTCGGCGGGCTTGCCGGAGTCCTCATGACTGAAGCCGGATGGTTCGACGGTCGCGAGGTGACCCGCGTGACCTGGGACAGATCTGTCCTCGCCTTTGATCAACTGCTGACTCAGGCCACGAAATTCGACTGCGCTGATAAGGTTTTTGTCGGCAGTGAGGATGACCGGAAAGCGGCTTCATCAGGGCGGTTCAGCGTGCGAACACTCGACGAAAGCTATCGCCGTGCTAAGTTATCGGATCAGAAACGTCAGATTTCCGGAACTCCTTTTGAAAGATTGAACCTCTCACCCGTTCAAGCGACGAAGATAAATGCGTTGGCTCGAACAAACCCCGAATCCGCATTGAATTGGCTCACCCCGCTTCAACGTTCCTCTTTAATTAACTCTTAAAACTCAGATGAAACAGCTATTCTTCCTCACCCTTCTTGGACTTTGTGCCTCAGTTTACGTGTTTGTCAGTGCCCAGTCGGGACCGGCAACGAATCTGGAACTCAATCCGGACAGCGAAGACTTTCCTGAAAACGTGCAGGAAGTCACTTTCGGGGCGGGCTGCTTTTGGTGCGTCGAAGAATTTTTTCATCAAACTCCCGGCGTGGTTTCAACCCTCTCCGGTTACATGGGCGGAACGAAGGAAACCGCGACCTACGATCATGTGAAGACCGGACGCACCGATCACGTCGAGGTCGTTCATGTCTACTTTGACCCGGCGAAAATCTCCTTCGATCAGCTCCTCGATCGATTCTTTGAATTGCATGATCCAACGACGCTGAACCGACAGGGCGCGGATCGCGGGACCCAGTATCGGTCCGTGATTTTCTACCGGGGTGAAGAACAAAAGGCGGCTTCCGAGAAAAAGATCGCAGAACTCACCGCCGCTGAGAAGTTCGAAGACCCGATCGTGACCGCGCTCGAAGAAGCTCCTGAGTTTTATCTCGCGGAGGAGTATCATCAGAATTATGCACGGCTTAATCCGGACAATCCGTATTTGAAGAATGTGCTTTATCCGAAGCTGAAAAAGGTCGGCTTGGAGATTCCAAAAGCGGGCGGTGAGTAGATCACCGGGTTCGTTGAGAGGGCAGGCAGCGCGCCTGCCCTTTTTTATGCCCGTTCACAAAAGATTCACTAACTTTTCTTGAAGCGTTCATCAAGCGTTCACCCTGATTTGAAAGAGTCGGGGCATGACTGCTTACCACCCTGCGCTTTCAAGCGGACCGATCGCCTTTCGTGAGCTGCTCTGGTTCGGGAAAACACAGATTCTCGCCTGTCTCTTCGGCCTCCTCTTACTCGGCGGATTAATGCTGAGCCGCTATTGGCTTCCTGATGTTCCGCTATCCCGTTCCGATCTGCTTTTTTTCTACGCGCTTTCGCTGCAGATTGCTCTGATCGCCTTTCGGCTCGAACACAAGGAAGAGGTCGTGGTGATTCTCGCCTTTCATTTGCTCGCCACCTTCATGGAGTGGTTTAAGACTTCGCCGGCGATCGGGTCGTGGGCTTACCCGGACGAAGGAGTCATTTTTCGCGTCTATCAGGTCCCGCTTTTTGCCGGCTTTCTCTATTCCTCGGTCGGGAGCTACATCGCCCGCTCGTGGCGACTCTTCGATTTTCAGTTTCGTCACTACCCGCCGGTTTGGTTAACCATCGTTCTCGCGGTCCTCGCCTACGGGAATTTTTTCACGCACCACTTCATCGTCGATATTCGATGGTATCTGATCGGAGCTTCATTTCTCATGTTTGGCCGGACCAGTATCATCTTCCGCACCGGGGCGCGGTATCGGCGCATGCCTCTGCTCGTCGGGCTTGGCTTTTTGGCCCTCGCGATCTGGGGGGCGGAAAATATCGGGACCTATGCCCGGGCCTGGATCTACCCGGGGCAGGAAGACGGATGGGAGATGGTTTCCCTCCAGAAATTCTGGGCCTGGTATCTGCTCATGTTGCTGAGTTTAGTTCTCGTTTCCCTGGTGCGTTTTCGCGAGCAGGAGCCCGCTTGAGAATTCGCGTCGCGGGGGATTCGGTGATAGCGTTTCGGAGGAGTAATGATGAAAGCAAACACCAGTGGGACTCTATTTTCGGGCCTTTGCCTCATGCTTTCCACCCTGGCTTCGGGCTTCGATTACGAGTCGCTTGATGAAGCGATCCAGAGCAAGCTTCTTAAGGGCGAAGTGGCTCATCTCACGATGCGCCCGGATGAGACCACCGATCCGGACAAACGCTTCGTCACTCTCGCTCAGTTGCTCGAAGGTACGCAGCGGGAGATCTGGGACGTGATCCATGACAAAGAGGATGCCGAGCTGTTTGTCGATGGAGTGCTCGAATCGAAAGTCATCGAGTCGAGCGAGACGGAAATCCTCGTCGAGCAGAAAACCCATGTGGGAGGGCCGAAGGGCTCCTACTATTATCAACTTCGGCACACCCTGACGCCTTATTCCCAATCCGATTTCAAATTCGTGACCGGTGAAATGCGGAACGTGATCGGAAGTTGGTTCATTTTCGCCGGGCCGGATGAAAAGCGATGCCTTGTCGTTTACTCTCTCCACATCGATCCGGGAAGATTCGCTCCCCAGATCGTGGTGAAGCGCGGCATGAAAAAATCCATGCCCGGCACCTTGAAATCCATGCAAAGCGAGGTGCTGAAGCGGAGGGAAACGAGCCGTAACGAAACGGAGTGAATCTGTTATCTCGCTGTGTGAAAGTCTCCCTGTTCATTTTTTCGCTCGCCCTTCCGGCGCCTCTTTTAAGTCTCGACTACGAAAAGGACATCATGCCGATTTTCGTCGCGAAGTGCGCCGAGTGTCACAGCAATGAGTCGGGAAAGGCGAAGGGTGGCTTTAAGGTTGATGATCCGGCGCATCTCCTCGGGCGATTGACGAAGAATAATCTCGTCGTTCCCGGCGACTGGGACGCGAGCTATTTGTTCATCACGCTTTATCGTCCGCCGGAGCATGAAGACGCGATGCCTCCGGAGGGGGAAGGGGAACGACTCACGCCTGAGGAAGTGGAACTCGTGCAGCGCTGGATCACCGAGGGTGCCCCGATCGATGGCGTCACCGGAGAAAAAGGGGAGATGACGGAGTCCACGCCCGTCGAGCCTGAGGGCATGACTTCGATGGCTCCGCTTCCGACGGAATGGATCAACAAAGAAGGTAAAACGATCGTCGCCACCTTGTTGAAAGTGGAAGACGGAAAAGCTTTTCTCCGGATGCCAAACGGAGTCGTTCATCCCTATCCGGTCGAGAATTTGTCCGACGAGAGCCGGGCTGCGCTGGGGGAGTGATTCCAAAAACGCTTGCTCTTAATCCTACCCTTGATCCTGATCCCCGACGGTAACGTGGGGCTGGGAGCAAGATCAAGAAGGGCGGCTACTCGCGCGTAAGCTCTTTAACCTTGCTGAAGACAGCGGAGGAGCCTTCGGCGAGGTGCTTGCCGGCGGCATCGACGAGGACGTAGTGAGGAACGCTGTTCGCGACTTTGTAATCAACAAGGTCACTGCGATCGACATCTTTAGGAAGAACGGTGAGCCATGGGAACCCTTCGGCGGCGGCCCACTCCTCGGCGGAATCTTCGTCGCGATCATGAGAAATGTGGATCAATTCCACTTTAGGGTTTTCAGCGATGTCTGTCTTGTATTGCCCCACCAACTGTGGGACGGATGCACGACAAGGGGGTCACCACGAAGCTGAGTAGTAGAGAATGTAATATTCCGGAGCCTTGTCGAGCTCCGCCTTTTTGTAGCGATCACCGTCGAGGCGGTTCAGCTTCGCTTTCACGACCTGAGCTCCCACGACCGTTTCGGCGGCCGCTTCTGCGGGGTCCACTTTGACGGTGGCGTCCTCTTCGAGAAACTTGATGTCAGCTGCGGAAAGCATCGCTTTTTCAAAACTGAGCGGTCTTCCGTTCACGACGACGGTCACCATACCCGTTTCGGCGTTGTAAGAACGAAGCGTTCCCTCAAAGGTTTTGGCGCCGTCCGAGCTCGTCCACATCCGGGCCTGGGCACTGGAGATGAGAATCAGCGCGGCGAGAGTTGAAATCAGAATGCTCTTCTTCATGGACCATCACTATCGGCAAATTGTCGAAATGTCTATCCTATTGATTAGTTCTTTCGGGCCCAACTTGCTGGATCAAGCCGGTAAAATTCCTTCAACTGCTCGTAGAGATCGGGATGCTCTTCGGCGAGGGCCGCTGCTTCTTCAAAAAAGGTCTCGGAAGCAACCGCGAAAAATTCGGCGGGATTGGTCGCTCCGTAGGGATCGATGAGAGGCTCGGGACCTTTGCCTTCATTGACTTCCTCGACGAGTTCTTCGTAATTTCGTTCGAAGACTTTGGCCCACTGCCGATAGGCCTCGCGGCTCGCGAGGATGGGCACGCCGTCAGTGCCGTTGATCTGGTCGAGCTGATGGGCGAACTCATGGATCGTGACGTTCATGCCGTCGTCGGCATTGCGGCCTCCCGCGACGACGCTTTCCCAGGAGAGAATGATCGATCCGGTCTGCCAGGATTCTCCTAACAAAACACCGCGATCCTCTTCTTCGTGAAGTCCGAAGCGGCGATGCCCGCCGTCACGGAAGGCAGTGGGATAGACGAGGATCGATTTCAGTTCCGGGTAGTAACGATGATTGGGCAGGTGAACGATCGGGAGCGCGGCTTGAATGCAAATGATCGCGCGCATTTCCCCGGTGACTTCTTCGAGGCCGCCGCAAGCTTCGAAGTTTTTCTCTGAGGCTAAGACTTGTGCGACTCCTCCGAGAGCTTGCTGCAAATCTCCAGGCAGTTCGAAAAAACGTGGGAAGTCCTTTTTAAAAGCCTCAACCCAGGAATCGGGCAGGGCGGAATGCAGGAGCGTGCGGCGGCGTCTCGCCCGCTTCGACGCAAGGTGGATCGCGAATGAAAAGATCACGATTGAAGCAAGGACGAGAACGAAGCCGGTCATGCCCTTAGATGTCGAAAGGGCTCGGGCTGAACTCCAGCGGCTCGTTTCGATCGTGAAGAATGCTGATCAGGTAATCGGCAGGGAGCAATACCATCCACTGTCCGTCCTGATCGCGGGCGATCGATGAGCCCGAGGGCAGGGTGACCGAGGGAGGATCGAGAGGGCTTCGGCTCATGTCAGGCTCTTTTTCGCGAACCCACTGCGCGACGTTCCACGGCGAAATCTCGAGGCGGCAATCAACGTTGTATTCGTTTTCGAGGCGGGCCTTCATGACCTCGAACTGGAGGGGGCCGACGGCTCCTAACAAGGGTACACGCTGCGAGCTGTTGTGAACCTCGTAGGCCTGGGCGACGCCTTCTTTGAGGAGTTGCTCGATCCCGGAACGGTAGCGTTTGATCCCGGCGGTGTCGTTGTTGTAAAGATAGGAAAAGCACTCCGGCTTGAAACGCGGCATTTCGTGGTAAACGATTTTGTTGTCGCTCGTGAGGGTGTCGCCGATGAGGAAATCGTAGTTTCCGACGAGGGCGAGAATGTCTCCCGCGTAGGCTTCGTCGAGCGTTTCACGATCCTGGCCGAACAGCTTCTGGGCATTTCCGAGGCGGACTTTTTTGCCGGACTTCACATCGATGACCTGCATGTCGCGCTCAAAGACGCCGGAGACGATGCGAACGAAGACGGCCCTGTCACGGTGACGCGGGTTCATGTTCGCCTGAATTTTGAAGACAAAGCCGGAGAAGTCTTTGTGATGAGGATCGACAGGGCCGTTCTCCGAATTCCTCGGGGCGGGGCCGGGGGCGAGCTCAAGGAAGCGCTTCAGCATCAGTTCGACGCCGAAGTTGTTCATCGCACTGCCGAAGAAGATCGGCATTTGTTTTCCGGCGAGGACCCGCTCCATGTCGAGTTCTTCGGTGACTCCATCGAGGAGGTCGATTTCCTGCTTCGCGGTTTCGTGAATCTCTTCGTCGATGGATTCTTTGATCTTTTCGTCGTCAATACCGCCGACGGAGAGGGGGGCCTTGAAGGCACCATGCGGGGTCCGCTCGAAGAGGTTCACCTCGTTGGTTTCGCGATTGAAGATTCCGCGAAAGCGAGGTCCGTCGCCGAGGGGCCAGTTGATCGGGACCGGAGGCAGGCCGAGGACGCGCTCGAGCTCGTCGATGAGTTCCAGCGGCGGGCGCGAGGGGCGGTCCAGCTTATTCACGAAGACAAAAATCGGGACGCCGCGTTTCCGACAGACCTCGAAGAGCTTCAGCGTTTGCGCCTCGATTCCTTTACCGGCGTCGATGACCATGACGGCGGAGTCGACGGCGGAAAGAACGCGATAAGTGTCTTCGGAAAAGTCGTGGTGACCGGGCGTGTCGAGGAGATTCACGCAGGCCCCTTCGTATTCGAACTGCAAAACGGTCGAGGAGACGGAGATTCCGCGCTCTTTTTCCATGTCCATCCAGTCGCTCGCGGTTGAGTTCTGGTTTTTCCGCGCGGTGACGCTGCCGGCGAGATGGATTGCCCCACCGTAGAGAAGCAATTTTTCGGTCAGCGTGGTTTTGCCGGCGTCGGGGTGGGAAATAATCGCGAAAGTCCGGCGGCGGTCGATTTCCCGGGCGATTTCAGGGGTAACGGTCTGAGTGGAAGCGGTCAAAATGAGGCGAAAAGGGGGCTTTGAAGGGTTATCTAGCCTGTTAGATCTCCCGTCGCAACGGGGGATTTCGGGGGATTCATGATCCTTGCAAAGGGAAACACCGCAATCAAGTGGGGACGGAATCAAGTGATCCGCTTAAGCGCCATTGTTAGGGTGGAGAATAGGGCGGACGTTTAGGGTGTTCCAAACACCGCGCCGATGAACTTCCCTTCAATAACCGCAGCTCTCTCCGTCATTCTCGCTTTTTCTCTTCTTCCCTCTGAGATGAGGGCGGAAAAAGAGGTGAAAGAGCGAATTAAGGTAGCCTCGATTAATCCCAACCTCATGAAGTCTCGCGGAATTCCTGATTCCGGCTGGACCTTGCGTGATGACGAGGGCCGTGAGATTCAGGCGATGCTGCTCTCCGCTCACGGTGACATGGTGAAAATCCAGCGGGTCGATAATGAGCAGGAGTTCGATGTCCCGATTTCCATGTTCGATCCCGAAACGGAAGGCCGCATTCGCTATTGGATCGAGGAAGACCCTGCGGCGGTCGATTTCTCCGTCGGTGTCAGTGCCTCGCGCGAGATGGCGGACTCGTCAACGGTCGAACTCTCAGGGCGCTCCTACACGAAGAAGGAGTGGACTTACAAGGTGGTCGTTCACAACGCGACGCGAAATGATCTCAATGATGCGGTCGTCGAGTTTCGGGTGATCTATGACGACAACGTGAACTTTCTGAGGACGACACCGGTGCCGGGTGAGGGCGCGAATCAACAGGATGGTCAAGCGGTCGATCTCCCGCTCATGCAATTCAATGACGAGATCGAATTCAACACGCCGGTGGTGGAGACCGATACCTATGAGTATGAGCCGAGTCGTGGTGATCGTGAATTTCTCAAGGACGAGATCAAAGGGATCTGGATTCGCGTTCTCCGTCACGATGAAATCATCGCGGAGTACAAGAGTAATGAAGCGGCGATGGGCAGCCTCAGTTGGGACAACGAGGAAGAGGTCGAGATCAAGATCACGAATCGTTTCAAGGAGTCCTTCGGCGAAGAAACGGAGGAGTAAGTTGGGCTTGAACGTCGCGGAAGACGTCAATCTTCCGACGGGGAGAAGTTGGTCGTTTCCTCCGCTCTATTTGAGGGGTCAGGGAATCTGCCCTATTTCAACCCTAACAAATACGCGACAAGGTCCTGCAGTTCCTGCGGGGTGAGGGTGTGCTCCAATCCCGCCGGCATCAGCGAGAGCGGAATTTCGCTGATCGATTCGATAGAGGCTGCCGGGATTCGCGCCTCTTGTCCGGCGGGATCGATCACGATGACGGTCGTGGAAGTTCGACTTTCGATGAGGCCTACGATGTCGGCATTGCCATCGTTTCGTTTCACTTCGTAGGTATTGAAATCGCGGGCGATGGATTCGTTTGGGTAAAGCACTGATTCGAAGAGATCACGGGGGGAGCGAATTCGGCCAATCGTGGAAAGGTCCGGGCCGACGACGCCTCCTGTTTCTCCGATCCGGTGACAGACGAGACAGGAGCCTTTGCCGCTTTCAAAGACGATCCGTCCGGCCTCAGGGTCGGCTCCCCCGAGATCGTTGAGCAAGGTTTCGATCTTGCCGGCACGCTGTGATACCTCGTCACGGATTGCTTTTATTTTTGACTGCAATTCGGCGCTGAACGCATCGGGGAAAGGGCGGAAAAGTTGCTCGAGACGCTCCATCTCATAGCTGGCAAACGCAGGGGAGCGGACGAGGGCTTCTGCGAAGGCTCCTGCTTCCTCTTCGCTTCGGAGGACTCGCAGCAGTTGCATCAAAGCGGGCACTTCGACGGGGCTGAACAGATCAGCGAGTTTGGCGACTTCGATCCTTCGCGCGGCGGTGAGCCGGGCTCCTGTGAGGATGGCGATCGCTTCCGCCCGTGTCGTGGTGTCACGCTCTTCCTTCAGGATTTCGATGAGGAGTTGGAATGAGGCGTCGCTGAGGAGAGCGTCCGGTGAGGCCAGCGCCCGGGTCGCACGGAGGCGGGTGAGCCGGGGGAGGCTTTCTTCCTGCACGAGGGAAGTGAGTTCAGATTCGAAGCGTTTCCCCGGGTCTGCCGCGAGAATTTTCAGCGATAGCTCGCGGAACTCCCGGGGGGCATCAAGAGTGAGAAAGGGCGCCAGAGCGGTTTCCCAGTCGCTCACCACTTCGAGGTTGGGAGCCTCCGCCATGAGCCTGAGCGCGAGCTCCTTCCGGACGACGCCTTCACTTGTGATCAGCGAGGTGAGAAAGTCACGGATCGGTGGATGGTTCGCGAGGGTCGCGACGACGCTTTCCATCGTGAGGCGTCGCGGTTCATTGAATTCTTCCCACTCAAAAAAGCGATTCGCGATCGCGGCATCCCATTTCGAATTACCGACCGCGAGATCGGCGGCGGTTTTTCGTAGAACCGGGTCCCCGGAGTCGAGATGGGGGAGGAGGCTGAAAATTTCGAGTTCACCCGAGGGCATTTCATGAAGCGCTCTTAAGACACCGCTGATGACTCTCGGATTTTCCGATTCGAGACCGGCACGGGTCGCCTCAGGGTCATCGATTTCGATGAGCGCGTAGATCAACGAATGCTCTAACATGCGATCATTTTCGACGCGGCCAAGTCGTCCGAGGATCGCCCCGACGGCGCGATACTCCGCCATGCGGCCGAGCGCGACCGCGGCCTGCCTCGCCACTTGCGGCTCATCTCCGCGCACGATCGAAGCGAGGGCTCCGCTCAGGGTGCGGTTTCGCTCCAGCTCGAATTCCCGTTCCGCGGGTTCGTTCGCGGCGATTGATTGCCAGGTGCGGGTCACGCTGATCGCGTTGGCGGCAGTCTGCCGGACTCCGGGATCGGGATCTTTCAGCGCTTCGAGAATGAGATCGGTGGACTCAGAGAAACGGAGCTTCGCGAGGGTCCAGACAGCGTTTCTTTTCGCAGTCGGAGAGGACGAGGGAGTCTCAAGAATGCGCTTCAGCTCAGGGATCGCAGGATCTCCCCGCCCCGCCAGTTCAAGGCCGGCGCGGTCACGGATCCAGGGCTCTTCGTCATCAAGAAATCCGGAGGCCGCTTCACTCGTCATGTTTTCCCACGCGGGATAGACTGGTGCGCGGTAGGCTGTGTCCGCTCGTGAAAGGCGGTAGATCCCCCCGGCGACGTCCGGTTTCGCAAGGTGGGAAGTCGGGCAGCCGATGCGGAACCAACCGCCGGTATCGATTGCAAGAAGATCTCCGTTGTGATCTTCAAGGACATCGGTGAGATGCGAATCGGGCCTCGTGACTTTGAGGATTTCCTCTGTTTCTGCGGCAACAAATCCTGACCCTTCCCGAACAAGTCGGGTCCGGGTGAGGCGGGAGGTGTTAAAGTGAGAAACGATCCATTGATCGGTCCAGTCAGAATTCAGTTTTCCGCTGCGATAACGGAACATTCCTGAAACCGCGACATGTCCAAAATCGTGAACTTCGGGGAGAAGGTCGCCGGTGCGGGGGAGGTCTTCGATGGCCTGTTCCTGATCAAAGCGGGGATAGACGCCGCCATGAACCCAGTGCGTCAGCGTGTCTCCCCGAGGACGTCCGTAAAAAAGGTTCACCGTCCCGATGATTTCACCTTCGTCGGTGAAGTCGATCTCGACGGGGTTATCCATCCCACCCCCGGCAAAGGCTTCGACCTCGCCGCCGCTCAGCTGTGAGGACCAGATCCGCGCTCCTTTTCCGGTCTCGAGGATTTCCCCGGTGTCATGGTCAGGGATCGCATACCCCTTTCTTCCGTGGCACCAGAAGAGCCGCCCGTTGGGATGCAAAAAAGGACCATGAACATCAGCCGCGTTGCCGGTGAAATCGAATCCGGTCGCGAGTTCCTCCCGCTCCTCCGCGACGCCGTCACCGTCTTTGTCCGTAAACTTCCAGAGGCTGGGAGGTGACATCACGTAGAGTGATTCGTAGATCCAGAGGGCTCCCTGAGGGAAGGTGAGGCCGTCGGCAAAGGTGGTCGCCTTGTCAAAAATGCCGTCCTTATCCGTGTCGATGAGGAGCCGGATCGAGTTCGGTTTTTGGGTCAGGAGCTCTTCTTTGTTCAGATTAAGGCCCGCATTCTCGGCGACAAAAAGGCGACCCTGATCGTCGAGGGCGGCCATGACCGGATGTTTGACGAGGCCCGGCTTTACCGCCGACGTGACTTGAAACTCGTCGGAAACGATAAAGTCCTCCGCTCTTGTCGTTTCGGAAACGTAAACGCTGAGTGAAAAAATGAGAAGGAGAGAGCGGATCATGAACGTCGTCAAAATGCCAGAGATCACCGCGCCCCGCAAGGCCACATCAACGCCTCAAAACGGAGTCTTGAAACCCATTGCCCGCATCGCGCACCAGCCTTTGATCCCTTCGAAGATCCCGAAAGCTCCAAGCGTGCAAAGCCCGGTCCCCCAGAAGGCACTGTCTATCGCAAGGATCAGGTAGATGCCCGCCGCGAGGAGGAGAAGCCCGATGCAAATCCTGACGACACGACCGGTCCGTGAAATGTTGCAGGACCACGTGCTCACCAGCCGGCCCCTTTCGTCTTCGTCTGAATTCGGCAGAGATACATGTCGGCGGTGAGATAAAGGGTGGAGCCGTCATTTCCCCATCCGCAGTTGGCGGTCTTTTCTCCGGTGGAGATCCGTCCGAGAAGTTTACCTTCCGGCGAGAAGACATAGACACCGCCCGGACCGGTTGCCCAGATGTTTCCTGATGCATCGACTTTGAGCCCGTCCGGGAGACCGGGGAGGCCTTCTTTGAATGCTTCCGTGGCATCGTGAAGGATCCGGCTTTCGCCCAGGGTTCCGTCTTCGTTCACGGGAAAGGCTTTCCAGATCGCCGCTTCGGGATCTGACTGCGCGACGTAGAGGGTTTTGAAATCGGGTGAAAATGCGAGACCATTCGGGCGGGTCATTTCATCGGTCATGAGCGTCACTTCGCCGGAGGGATCGAGGCGATAGACTCCGCAAAAATCGAGTTCACGGAGCGGGCTTTCCCAACGATCAGGGAGACCGTAGGGAGGATCCGTGAAGTAGATTGTTTCTCCGTCTTCGCCGAGGCAGACATCATTCGGGCTGTTGAGGCGTTTCCCTTTATAATTATCGACGAGGGTTCGTTTGCCGCCGCCTTCCGTCATGAGTGAAAGTCGGCGATCCCCGTGCTCGCAGGAAATGAGCTGGCCTTTCCTGTCGAGAGCGAGGCCGTTACTGCCTGGCTCACCACCGTATTTCGCGACCCCGGTGTAGCCGGCGGGTTTCAGCCAGGTTTCGGCTCCTTTTCCTTCATCCCAGCGGACGACGCGGTTGTTGGGAATGTCCGAGAAGAGAATGTAACCTCCGAATTCGTGTCCATCTTCCGGGACCCAGACAGGGCCTTCCGCCCAGAGGAACCCCGATGAAAGGACTTCGATCTTGGCAGAGTCGTCGATCAGTTCGTCGAAAGCGGGGTCGAATTTGAGGACCTCACCGATTGTCGGGAAGTTGATCGAATCCTGAGCCGAAAGATGGAAAGACCCACCGAATCCGGCGAGAATGAGGAAAAAAGCAGGGGGAAGGATCAGTTTGCGTATCATGTTGAAGGGTTGAATATACTTCGAACCGAATGGTTAACAGACCAATGAGTGATAAGGCAAGCGGTAACGGCGCAGAGAAACGTGATCCCGGAAAGAGTGCGGACGAATTGTCCGGCCCTGAAGGAGAGGAAATTTCACTCGATCCCGAGTCCGGTGATCTTCTCGATCCTGTCGAAAGATGGTGGAATGAGGAAAGCGAAGAGGAAAAGGAGGAGCGCCAAAATCGCAAGGTCGGGGCGGGTGAAAAGAGGATTCCCCGTGAAGTGCCACCTGCTTTGATGGAAGCGCCCGCGCAGGAAGAGACCAGCGCGGTGGTCGTTCCTTTAACGGATATCAAACCGCTGACACCGATTTTGGAGGAGGTTGAGGAGCTTGAGGAGAAAGAAGTTGAGGAGGTTGAGGAGAAAGAAGTTGGGGAGGTTGAGGATGAGAGTGCTCCGGTTGATGAGCTTGATGAAATTTTTGGCTCTGCGAGAAAGGTAGAGAAGGCAGACGAAGCAGACGATGCAGACGAGGCAGACGAGGCAGACGAGGCAGACGAGGCAGACGAGGCAGACGAGGCAGACGAGGCAGACGAGGCAGACGAGGCAGACGAGGCAGACGAGGCAGACGAGGCAGACGATGCAGACGATGCAGACGAAGCAGACGAAGCAGACGAAGCAGACGAGGCGGACGAGGCGGACGAGGCGGACGAGGCGGACGAGGCGGTTCCCGCAGTGGTCGAGCCATTGCCTAAAGGGAAGGGCGGTTGCTGGACTCTCTTTCTTAATCTCTTTTTCTTTGCTTCACTCGCGGTGCTCGTGGCGCTTGTCGTAGGCGCGCTCTGGGTTTGGGCGAAGCTCGGTAATCTTGAAAATGAGATTGTGCAGCGGGTTCGCCCCGCTCTTGAAGAGCAGGGGATTCACTTTGATTACAGCGGCTGGAAGTATCAGTATCCCCGTGGACTGGTGATCGAAAACCTCACTCTGTTCGAGACCGGGCAACTTGAGCGACCTGTTATCAAGGCCTCTGATCTGGGCGTGAACATCGACTTTATCGGCTTGATTCGGAATCGCAGTAATCCGGCTTCGGCAGAGATTTCGTTCGATGACTCCAGCGTGACCTTCTTTCAGGAATCTGAGAGAGTCGGGGAGATCTCCGATCTCGATGGCGAAATTTTTGTCAGCAAAGAGAGGGTCGATATCGAGAGCCTTGGTGCGAAAATTGAAGGGCTCGAAGTCATGGTCGTGGGAGATATCGAGCTTTCTGAAAAGCTGCCCTCGACTGATGAGGAGGGCGGAGAAGAAGGAGCTGAAGAGAAAGAACCTTTTACCCTCGATCTCAGCCCGGTCGCGAAGGTGCTGCCGTGGTTGCAAATCGAAAGCAGTGGGGCCGCCCCGGTCCTGCGAATCGATTTTTCGCTCGATGCCGATGCGCCTGAGACTGCCGAACTGTCGGCCTCATTGAACGGTCAGAGCTTTCTCTGGCAGGAGGTCCCGATCGCCTCGGTGTCTGTTTCGAGCCAGTATGATCCGTCATCTAAGATGCTGCATTTCAGCACCTTTCAAGTCGGATACGGGGAAGGTCTCATCGGTGGAACGATGGCTCTGGATCTCGAGTCAAAGGTTCTCACGGTCGAGCGAATGCAGTCGACGGTCGATCTCCTCGCTCTCGCCTCGGATCTCGATGCGGAAGTAAAAGAGTCACTTGCGGAGTTGAGCTTTGTTGATCCTCCCACGGTGCAGCTCAGCGGTACGATCCCGGTCGCGGACCCGAAGCTCGCACAGCTGGAGTTGTCTTATGATCATCGCCTCGGCTTCATCTACGCGGGGGACGATCGTTCACTTCCGGTGAGGGATCTGCGTGGAGCATTTAAATTTTCTCAGGGAACGCTCGAGACAAACGACTTCGCGGGAAAGGTCCTCGATGGAAATGTCGCGATCAATGGATCGGTCCGTCTCACCGCAGATTCGACTCCGTTTAGCGGCCTTATTGAAGTCACCAGTCTTCCTCTCGCCAATGTTGCTGACTATTTTGGCAAAGGCGAACTTGGGATGACAGGGAACATTTTCTTCGACTTCCGGGGGATCGGATACAGCGAGATTGCCAAAATCCGCGGCGGCGGCACGCTGAGAGTGGATGAGGCAAAGCTGCCGGAGTTTCCCGTGATCGGGCCGGTTCAGAAGTTTCTCGGTGCGGTCATTCCCGCCTTTGGGATCCAGGGGGAAGGTTCTCTCACCGGCGCTTACATTATCGAGTCAGGCACTCTTCTCACGAATGATCTCACCGTGGCACAGTCCGGAGCTCAACTCGTGACCAACGGGAGCCTTAAGCTGGACAGTCAGTATGTTTCGTTCACAACGAAAGCTTCGCTTCAGCCTACGCTCGCCGCTGCGACCGGATTGGCGGACAAGATCATCGAAGTCTCCGGCGATGGCGATCTCGCTAATCCCGATCTGGTATTGTCAGGGTTTCCGGCAGACTTTGCCTCGGCAAAACTGAGCGAAGTGTTAGGGACATCGCCTGAAACTCTTGGTCAGCTTAAAGGCATGATCAGTGGAGAAGAGGGCGCCGCTGCCGAAATTTTAGGAGCTCCCCTCGATGAAGCAATTGGTGAGGAACTCGGGGGTGAAGTTCGCAGCTTACTCGAGGGCATCTTCGGGGCGGGAGGGGGAGAAGCGGCCGTCGCCGAACCCACCGAAGCACCTGAGTAGGTTTGAGCGTGAGCGAGAACAAAACCGCGCCCGATTATTGAAACCGCGATCTTCTAAACCGGATCGGCATAAGCGAGACCATCCATGACCTCGATCATGGCGATGGCTGCCTCAGCCGCTTCGCGGCCTCGATTGAGCTCATCGCCGAGCGATCTTGCTTCGGCCTGCTCCGCTGTATCGACGAGAAGCACTTCGTGGATCACCGGAATGAGATGAGAAACACTCGTCTCCTGCAAGGTTTTCGTGATCGATTGCGCGATCAAATCAGCATGAGCGGTCGATCCGCGAATGATCACGCCGAGCGCAATAATCGCCAATGGCTGGTCCTCCTGACAAGCCACCGCTTCAACAACAACAGGGATCTCAAAGGCTCCGGGAACGCGCACGATATCGATCAACAGCCCCGGAGCGAGCTTCGCAATTGTGGACGATGAGGCCTCGACGAGGGCATCGGTGTATTCGCTGTTATAGCGGCTCGCGACGATGACAACACGGCCAGACTGAGCCGTGGGTGATGGGGAATCAGGAGCTGATTTAGCCATGGGAGATTAGAGAAGGTGACCGAGTTTGTCCCGCTTCGTCGAGAGATAGCGCTCGTTGTGAGGATTCGATTCGATCCGGATGGGAACCTTTTCAACAATTTCGAGATTATGTCCGTCGAGACCGACGACCTTTCTCGGGTTATTTGTCATCAGCCGGATCTTGCGAACCCCGATGTCGTAGAGAATTTGTGCGCCCATGCCGTAGTCTCGAAGGTCGGAGCCGAAGCCGAGTTTTTCATTGGCTTCAACCGTATCAAGGCCTTGTTCCTGCAATTTGTATGAGCGGATTTTATTGGCGAGACCGATGCCGCGACCTTCCTGTCTCATGTAAACAAGAACGCCGGAACCGGCTTTTTCGATCTGTTGGAGGGCACTGTGGAGCTGACTTCCGCAGTCGCAGCGGCGCGAGCCAAAGACGTCACCAGTGAGGCATTCGCTGTGGACCCGAACGAGAACTGGCTCGGACGGGTCAATCGTTCCCTTCACGAGGGCAAGATGCTCCTCGGCAGGATTCAGACGACTGCTGTAAAAAATAAGATCAAAAACTCCGAAGTCGGTCGGCATTTCGATTTGCTCGATGCGTTCGATTAATTTCTCTTCACGCCGGCGATACTTGATCAGCGATTCGATCGTCCCGATTTTCAGACCGTGCTTCTCCGCAAACTTAAGGAGCTCGGGAAGGCGCGCCATTGTTCCGTCCTCGTTCAGGATTTCGCAAATGACACCGGCTTCTTCGAGTCCGGCAAGACGGGCGAGATCGACCGCTGCCTCGGTGTGACCGGCGCGGCGGAGAACTCCTCCGGGGACTGCCTGGAGCGGGAGAATATGCCCCGGACGAACGAGGTCCTGAGGCTCGGAAAGAGGATTGGCGAGAATTGAAATCGTTTTCGCCCGGTCGGCCGCGCTGATTCCTGTCGTGACGCCTTCGGAGGCATCGACCGCGATGGTGAAGTTTGTGCCGTGTGACTCGGTGTTGCGGCGCACCATGAGCGGGAGACCGAGGCGCTCCGCTGCTGCCGGGAGGATGGGGGCGCAGATCAGGCCCCGTCCATGAGTGGCCATGAAATTCACCATCTCCGGGGTGATTTTTTCCGCCGCACAGATGAGGTCGCCCTCATTTTCGCGATCTTCGTCATCGACGACGATGACCATTTTGCCGGCACGGATGTCGGCGATAACTTCTTCGATAGGGCTGAATGCCATGAATGCTGGAGGTTGAAAGAGCGCCCGGAGGTCAGGCGTGAAATTCGTCGTCAGGGTTAAATTTCGGGACTGGAATATTGAGGATTTTGAGGCCGTTTCCGACCGCACGGTGGCGGCAGCCGGGCTTGATGAGAACGGCGGTTCCGGGGGTCAGCGGATGGATCTGGTCATCGAGCTCGATGTGACCTTCCCCTTCGAGAATGTAATACATCTCGGTCATTTTGGCATGATAGTGCTTTTCGCTATCCTGCTTGATCTCAACGAGATGCATCGAGGCGACCTCGTTCTCGTCGTTCATGAAAGCACGCCGCGACTGACCACAGGGGCAGGGCGTGGGCTCAATCTCCGCGAGCCGGGCGATCTGAAAATTCTTTTCGATCACTTCGTGTTCCATGTCATAGTTTACGCATGGCGGAAAGGGTTTGAAAGGGAAGCTTTCGATATGTTTCCCCCTTGGCCCCTTTTTGATCATGATTTCCCGAACTCCCACTTTTCTTCTCATCCTTTCCTGTCTCACCCTGTCGGCTCTCGTGAGTTGTGAAAAAGCGCAGGAGCCTCCCGTCGAACCTCCTGTAGCTGAGGCGGCCGTTTCCAGTGGGACGCCTCTCCCAACGAGTGGACAGCGTCCGCTCACGGGCGAAGAACAGAAAATTGTTGTCGATCAGCTCATGAAAGCGCGGGCGCAGCAGCAGGCGCAGGGCCTCGGCAGCGGTGGAGTCAAAGTGAACGGGGCGTGGAATTACAACGGTTATTCCTATCTCAGTCCCGATCCGAACGCGGCAATCGAAGCGCGTCTCGTCGCCGTGGATATCACCGTGACCGGTCACACGCAGCATTTTGACATTGATGATATCGAGATCGTGGACGGGGCAAATCTCATGAGTTACGGCAGTGATCCTCACGCCACGTCGCTCACCCTCGAGGGAAAAATCATGCCGGAAGGGCAATGGCCCGAAACTTCGCCGAAGGCGAATCGGTGGCTTTTAATTTACGCGTATCCTAAGCAGTCGCCGGCCTTTCACCTCTATTATTGGGGAAAAGCGCTCACGAACGAGCCGGTCAGCTTCGGAGGGGGAGGACTCGCCCTGCCGTATCCTCCGAAGGAGGAAGTCGGCGAGTAGCGAAAGGTGAAAAGGTAGTGGGTCCGGTCACGGTTCCGACGACGGAGGATGGGTCGAAGACCGCGCGGCATGGCGGGTCGGCATTTTACCAAATGCTACGTTTTACCGGCGCACCGCATCACGCACTTTTTCGGTCGTCGGGAGATAGCGGTAGTAGACCTCGAGCATGAGGATGGCCCAGGTCGTATTCGTGATCAGCGAGTCTTCCGGAGCGTGAATTCCGATTCCGTTTCGCAGCCATGATCCATCCTCGTTCTGGGCATTGAGAATTTTCGGCTGCATCTTCCCGTTGTATTCTTCCCACTCTTCGCCGCCGTGGATGAAGAAAACCTGCATGTCATAATAGGGGGCGTAGTAAAAGTCACCGAGTGAGGGGATGACGGTTCGTCGCTTTAGATACCGAAGACCTTTTCCATAAGCAGCCGAGTCCATTCCCTTCCAGTTCTGAAGGCCGAGGAGCGCCGCGCCCGTGAGGCTCTCGCGACCAAGAAGTTCATCGACATGATATTTAAAAGCGCCCTCGTTATCCTGGATTTTGGGGAGGTAATTTCCCACGGCCCGGTCGAGGGCACGGCTCACTCCGCTCACGGAAATGCCGGCGGTGTGGGCTGCTTTGAGCGCCTGAATCTTCCACCCTGACACCGACATATCATCTTTCGTCTTTCCCAGGTAGGGCCAGCCGCCGAGCTCAGTCTGTTCATTCATGATGATCCCGACGGCCTTGGTGATGGCTGACTCAAGCGGGGGGATCGCCCTCCCGCTCTCTTTCGTCATCGAGTAAAGTTCACACAGGGCGTAGGTCCCGATCGCGTGCTCGTAGGCTTCGTGCGCGCCTTCCTCGCCGGAGGTCATGAGACCGTTGTTTTTCCGCGCCCGATCAATGAGATAAACCGCCGCGTCGGCAACGAGATCGCCGTATCTCATTGACTCGGGCGTTTCACAATGTCCGAGAAAAGCGAGCAGGGTCAGCCCGGTCATGCCGACGTGATAGCGGTTGCCGAAGGAGCCGTCGTCGTTCTGTTTGGTGGCGAGAAATTCGAGCCCCTTTTTCACGGCGATCTCAGCCCGCTCGTCGCCACCTGCCTCGCGAAGACGGTTCATGCGTTCGGTGAACGAGCACCGTGATTGCATCCCGGCGGGAATAGAGCCGACATTCGACAGGCCCCCGAAGCCACTCATCGACATCGCGAAGCTGTTGGGGTTGGCGGAAAGCGAGATCGCCGAAAGCGAAGCATCGGCCTCGATCGTCGTCGGAACCGAAATCTCCGAGAAGGCATCGACGGAAACTGTGAGCTGGATTTCCGGCGGAGCGGCCGTCTCTTTCATTTTCTTCCGGTCGAGGAGTCGCTGATCGAGGCCCTCTTCGGTCGATGGCGGGGCGCTCGCGGTGACGCGCGGCGGAAGCGGTGGCGGTGTCGTCAGGCCGAGAAAACAGAGCGCAATGATGAGCACAAGATGCACGACACCGGCAATGATGAGGGCACGGATCTTGTCAGGCTTGTCGGGGAGGCGATCCGCGATTTCGACAGCAGGAACAAAAGGCTTTCGTTGTTGTTCCTCGGTCAGGGCGGTGTTCGCATCAAAATTCGAGAGATCCTCATGCGCCGGGGGGACCGGAACATGCTGGGCCGGCACCGGCGTGAGCGCCTTTTGTCGGAGCGCGTTCTGAAACGCCTCCTTCTGGTTCGCGATACCCGGAGTCGTCGGGTTGGAAATGGTGTAACGCTGGAGAAAGCCGAGACCTTCCTCGATGTCATGACTTCCGAGAATCGTCGCGGCAAAGAGAATGTTCTTTTCGTTGTTCGGAATCTGAGGAGCGGTCCCGATCAGGGCTGCCGCTTCCTGATATCGGCCGACATCATAGTATTCGAGAATGATCGAACAACGGAGCGGCCAGTCACCCGGAGTGGCATTCAGTTGGTTTATTCGATCTTCCATGGGCAGGGTGGGGGAAAGAGAGGGCGGAATAACAAGCAGCGCCCCCCCCGTTTCGCAGGACGCGAGAAGGTATCATCCGATCACCCTGAGCGACAAGAGCAATTGATCGGACCGTTCAGTTTTGTGCCCTGAAGGTAGCTGCGAGCGCCCCGCTCGCAGAATGATCGATCTGACGCGAGCTAGATCCAAGATCCAAGATCCAAGATCCAAGATCCAAGATCCAAGATCCACGCACCCCGCTCAGAAGTCGATCTCGCTAGTGGAGGCTGTACCAGGCGAGGGTTTGATTGACGACCACAAAGTTGTAAATCCCGTGGCCGATAATGCCCGGCCAGAGGGTGCCGCTGCGTCGATAGAGCCAGCAGAAAACCATGCCCATGGAGAATACGATCACAAATCCCATCAGACTGTAGCCGTGGAGAATTGCAAAAAGAAATGATGAGACCACGGCTGCCGGCCAAGCTCCGAAAGACTGAGTCAGCCCCTGAAAGACAAAGCCGCGCATGATAAATTCTTCGCAAATCGGGGCGACGATAACCGCAGCAATCCCCAGCCAGAAGACTCGGAGTTTCGTGTCCATGTTATCGGCATTAATCACATCGGAAATAGAAAGAGGAAACAGTTCCAGAAAATGTAACAGGCCGGCGGTCGAAAGCGCTGAGCCGACAAAAACGAGGCCGAGCCACAGGCTCTTTCGGATGCTCCAGTTGCCGTCCCGGCGAAGGAGGAGTTTGTAGGCCATCTCAGTTTTCGGTAGGAGGCGAAACGCGAGAAAGCCTGCCGGAATCGCAAGGAAGAGAAAGTGCGTGATGGCCATTTCTCCATCGTTCACTCCATTTGGTTCGAAAAGACGATAGAGAAAAAGGACCGCAGCAAGGGCAAGAATCTCAGCGATAAAGAATTGTTGGAGAACGAACCACCCGTTCCATCGCCGGAAAATAGGCGATAATTTTAGCGGTGGCGGAAAGAAAGAATTCCGAAACCAGAGTCGTGAGATCGCGATCAGCCCGGCGAAAAAGGCGATCATACCGATTACATCAAAGAGCACGCCGCTTGCGTTCATTCGTCTGCCGTGGTCGAGCATCCAGCTTTCGATGTCCTCGTTCCCATTTTGAAGGAGCAAGATCCACTCCGGATATTCTGAGATGCCTAGAGCAAACCGTTGCCTCGCCCAATTCAACTGCTCGTCGGTGACTTCTCTTCCTTCCCCGAGCCACTGTAGAAATTGGAATTGTTCTGCCGCAGTGCCTTCCGGAAGTTCTTCCGGCATCAGCTTTGCTGCATACTGGTGGTTCCCAAAATAGAGCAGAGCAGTAGCCCAGTGAATTCGAGACGCCTCCGGGAAAATATTCAATTTCTCCGCAGTTTGGTGATACTTGATCAGGTTTTGTTCGAGTGTCTCATCGTCAAAAGCGAAAACCTGCTGGATCCACGGCGCATAGCCATCACTTGCGGCACTCCAGAAAGTCGCGGCTTCTGCGACTCGATTGAATCCGAAGACCGCATAGCTTTCTTTGATTTCTCCATGTCGAACGCCGTAGGCGAAAAATAGAACAATCCAGAGAACGCCTAAAAGAACGGCGGAAGAGGCCGAAGTCTTCGGGTGCGAAAATGATCGTGGCGAAATCATATCAGATTCCCGAAGAGGTTCAGGGCAGCCTCCCGCAAATCAAGAAGACAATTCAACCGCCAACCACCTCCCGCACCAGCGGGACAAGCCAATACCTTCCCACCTTTTGCCTTTCACCGCGCCTCCGGCGCAGCAGATGTTCCCAAGATCCAAGATCCAAGATCCAAGATCCAATTTACTCCCGCGAAAACGCTGCTTCCACCAAAAGCGCGGCGAGAGTTTGGGTCGCCTCATCGAGAGTGCGGTTCGCGGCCTTGAGCGCGCCTGCGTCGGTGCTACCGGATTCGAGCAAACGCTTCACGGTCGCGGCGGCTGCTTCGATCTCCGCCCTATCCGCCTCATTGAGCTCTGCCCCGACCTGCTCCATCGCCACCGCCACCGCCGGGAGCAATTCCTCACTCTTCAGCTTCGCCTCGGTCCAGACCCGTTCGTTCATGTCGTCAAACGCATAATCGACCGACTCACTCACCATTTTCTCCACCTCCGCGTCGTCAACATCGATCGCGGAGTTTCGAATTTCGAGAACATGATCTTCGCCGGTCGCGGTATCGCGGGCGAGGACTTCGAGAATGCCGTCCCGATCAATCGCAAACTGCACGCCGACCCGCGCGGAGCCTTTGGGTCCGGGGGAGAAAGGGACCTCGATCTCACCGAGGAGCCAGTTGTCTTTCGCCATCTCGCGCTCGCCCTGGAGCACGCGGATCGCCATCGAGGGCTGATTCGCGACCGCGTTGGTAAAAAGCTCACCCGCTTTCGCGGGGATCGTGCTGTTGCGGGCGATGATCACATTCATCAAACCGCCAAAGGTTTCAATCCCGAGGGAAAGGGGAGTCACATCGACGAGGACAATTGACCTGACACGACCACACAGCATCCCGGCCTGAATCGCAGCGCCGACCGCGACCGCTTCGTCAGGGTGCTGGCTCAGATTGGGTTCGTGACCGAACCACGTTTTGAGTTGCTCCTGAACCCTCGGCGCCCGCGTGCTTCCCCCCACAAGGATGAGATGATCGATCGATCCGACCCCTTTCAGTTCCGCCTCGGCGAAGGCACGGCGGCAAATGGAGCCGGAGCGGTCGATGAATGGATCCGCGACGGACTCAAACTCGTCGCGGGTGATGTCCAACTCGTAGCTTTTACCCTCGCGAAAAAACGGGAGCCGCAGTGCATAGCCCTCCGCCGTGCTGAGAGATTCCTTGGCCTTTCGCGCCTCCGCCATGAGCTGCGTCGTTTCCGACGAGGAAAGATTCGCCAGGTCGAGCTTTCTCGCGACATGCGCGGCGAGAGCGGCATCAAAGTCGTCGCCGCCGAGCCGGGTGTCGCCTGCGGTGGAAATCACTTCGAAAAGGCCGTCCCGCATCTGGAGGACCGAGAGATCAAAGGTGCCGCCGCCCAGATCGTAGACCGCGACGGTTTGCTCATCGTCGAGCTTGTCGAGGCCGTAGGCAAGAGCGGCAGCGGTTGGTTCGTTGATGATCCGCGCCACGCTCAGGCCTGCTTTCTCTGCGGCTGATTTGGTGGCCTCGCGCTGGCTGTTGTTAAAATAAGCCGGGACGGTGATGACGGCCCGGCTCACTTCAATCTCCAGGGCAGCTTCTGCGACTTTCTTTAAATGACCGAGAATGTCGGAGGAAACGTCTCCCGGAGTGACCACGGTGCCCTCCGCGATCTCAAAGCCGATTCCTCCATCCGCGAGGGCAACGACCCGAAACGGGGGAGCCGATTTTTCCTCTTCGCTGAGATCGGAAAAGGGGCGGCCGAGGTAGCGCTTCGCCGAGGCAATCGTCACCTTGGGCGCGGTTTGAGCCGCCCGGAGCGCTTCCCGCCCGACACGGGGATTCTCTGGATCGGCATAGGAAACCACCGACGGGGTCAATCTCTCCCCGTTGGCGTCGGCAAGGATGAGAGGGAACCCCGAGTCGACGACGCCGACAAGAGAATTGGTCGTCCCCAGATCGATGCCAATGATTACGGCTTCGGTGGCGGGGGGAGGGGTGGTTTCGGGATCACTCATTATCTTGCCCTAACATTCGATTAATTTCAGAAGGCGTTCCTGGCATTGTTGCTCCCACTTTTTTAAGAACTTCAATTGGCCGAGAGTCGTTGCCGCCTCTCCATACTCACCGCGCTGAGCTGCCGCTTCAAAGTCAGAAAACTGTCCGACACGGTCCGATTTTTTCCGGTGGATTAAACCAAGGCATTCCTGCACCGCGAGTTGGGCGTCGATCGCCTCCCTTGATAAAAGCGCTTTGGTGAGAGCCGTCGTCGCTTTCTCATGGCGGGCATAGACCGAGTCCGCCTTCTCCAGCGCGGCATGAATCTGTGAGAACAAATCCATGAAATCCGCGGCCATCGACGAGCCGCGTTCCAATGGAATCTCCCGGATTTCCAGCCAATGTTCGAGTCGTAAAACCGGATCACTGAGGAGGCTGCGGGCGCGATGAATCTCAGCGCTCTGATCCGGGGTCGAATGATCCGGTGAGGAAGATTCCTTCGCGAGAGACTGCCAGGCCTCATCGACCTCGCCGGGTTCCAGGGTGAGCGATTCCGCCAGTCTGAGCACCGCAAAAAGATTTGCCATGACCTGAGCAGGGTCGCAACCGACCGGGAAGAATTACTTCTTTTTGCCGCCGGCACCACGACGCGGAGTCGGGTTCGGCTTCGCCCGCTTCTTCGGCTGTCCGGGACGAGCCATGCTGCGAGGCGAATTGCGACGACCCGGGTGCGCTCCGGGGCGGTTGCTGCGAGTGTCGACGCGGTAGACGATGCGGGCCTTCTCAGTGTCGTAAGGAGACATCTCAATCTTCACCTTATCACCTGCGACAAGACGGATGAAACGCTTCCGCATTTTTCCGGAGATGTGCGCGAGCACGAGGTGACCGTTTTCAAGTTCCACCCGGAACATCGTGCCGGGAAGAACCGTGTGAATTGTACCTTCGAGTTCTACTGTGTCGTCGTCTTGAGCCATAATTGCCTGTAAGGCGTTCACAATCGCTCAATTCTCGGATTTGAGAAGCGATTTTTAGGGCTTTTATGGGGATTGCGGGAGCTTTGGCGCGAGGTCACTATGCGCCCCATCTTGATCTTAATCCTAATCTTGATCTTATTCTGCCAGGGGTGAGATCAGGAATCAGGACGATCACAGCGCTCGTTGCTCCGCCGGGATCAAGATCAGGAGCATGAACAAGATCAAGTCTCCGTGCGGTTAAAAAGACACAGAGTCTTAGACAAGACTCCGCTCAGGGCTTCGCGACATAATCGTGACTCTCGACGTCGATGTAGAGAAACTTCGTTTTTCCCAGCGCGCTTTTTTCCTCAAACTCAGCCGAGACCCGTGGTGCATAAAAGCCGCCCAACTGATCGAGGTGGCGAAATTTCACCTCGCCTTTGATCCACGTTTTGTCGTCGTAGGGTGCGCTGAAAATAAGATGGATCGGAAACGCCGTCGCCCGGCTTCCGTAAAGCGTGACTGAGTCCCCTTCGGTGAGGACGTTTTCCCCATCGACGCGGAGGGCGTTCTCGTAGCCGACCGCGTCGGTGACCCGGGCATTTTCAAAGAAATCCACGACCTTGCCCCGGCTCATGTAGACGTATTGGCCGATCATGCGCTTCAGGACCTGAATCTTCGCCTCGACCTCGGCGAGACGTTTTTCCTGCCCCGCCTTGAAAAGCAATCCGTGCTGCTCCTTAATCTTGAGGTCTTGGTCGAGCCGGATCGTCTGAATTGTTCCGTCCTCGGCATAGTTCGCCGAAAGCCGGTCCACAAAGAGAAGGCTCCCGTCCTCCACAACTTCGACGCGATACTCCCAGGCGTAATCCATGAGTGCCTTCCGGTTTTTGTCCAGCGTGTCGGAATAGAGCAGCGCCCATTGCCCTGGGTCTTTCGTCGCAAGCGCCGCCTCTTGCGCTGCCAGCGGGAGGAAAGGGGAGAGAGCAAGCGTAGAGACGAGGAGCCAAAGGGGAAAAGTTTTCATCGTGCTATTCTGGAACGAAAATCCGGGAGACTCCAGCGCGAATTCCTGAGAAAAACGTAGCGGCATTTGGAAAAATGCCGATTCGCCGACAGCGCGATGACCGACCCATCCTCCGCCCTCCGGAACCGTGACCGTTTCCGCTACCTTTTCAGAAACGTAGCGGCTCGCGTCAGCGTGCCGTCCCAGGCAGTAAACTCACGGAGCAATTGGAGCTTTCAAAATGAGGGAATAATATTACAATTTCCATAATTTATGGCCACGGGTCAAATTCAGCAGGGCAAGATCGCAGAGTGGAGCGGCGAGAAAGGATTCGGCTTTCTGAAGCACGGTCGTGAGAAGCTTTTCGTGCATCGCCGGGACTGCATCGATCTTCATCACGCGCCCCGCTGCGGAGACCGGGTCGAATTCATCGTCGGAGAAGATGCCCGCGGAAGATCCTGTGCCCGAAACGTCCGGACCCTTTCTGCGGCCTCCCAACTGCAAGGAATCCATTTTTGCAATCTGTTCTGCCTCTTGTTTCTGCCGACAATTGCGGCCATCAATGCTCCCTACGACGTCCGATGGATCGCTCTCTGGGTGGTTGTCGTTTCCCTGCTCGCCTGGCAGTCCTACTCTTTAGACAAGAGAAATGCCCGTCTTGGGTTTCGGCGGACCCCGGAGCGGGTCCTCCACTTTTTAGAATTTATCGGGGGCTGGCCCGGAGCCTACCTCGCGCAGAAGAATTTCCGGCATAAAACGAAAAAGGTTTCCTATCAGGTAGAGTTTTGGATGGTCGTGTCACTTTACCAGTTCATCGCTTTCGACTATCTGATTCAATGGCGCATCTCCAAAGTCATCGTCGGTTTCATGGAGTCGATGGTGTCATCAGTCCACTGAGTGTGGAGCACGTTGTCAGCCCATCCTCCGCCGTCGGAATTGTGCCCAATCCCGCTACGTTTGGCGATTCATCGACAACCCCGAAAACGCCTGCGCGAGACCCCTCAACTCCTCCCGCTTCACGAGCACTTCCAGCCATTCCGCGGGAATCCCACCTTCCCCGTGAATCAACCCGGCAAGTCCGCCCGCAACACAGCCGGTTGTGTCGGTGTCGTCGCCGAGATTCACCGCGTGGAGCACTGCGTCACGATAGTCGTCATGCCTCGCATTGACCCAGAGCGCCGCTTCGAGGGTATCAACAACATGCCCGGTCGATCCGATCTCGGTCTCGTCCCTCGCGAAGAGTTGCTCCGGCTTCCAACGATCAAAGAACACTCGTTCGATTGGGCTGAACTCCCAACAATGATCCATCACCGCCCACGCGAATTCCGCCGCCGCGACGAGACTTTCGCCATGCGTCAGTTCACTAACAACAAGGCAGAAAAACGCACAGCTCATCCGCGAACGCTCGTGCGCGTGGGTGAGCGCGCTCATCTCAGAAGCTTTCCCGATCAGCTCCGGATCGTTCGCATACGCAAGTCCGACCGGGAGGATCCGCATGAGCGAGCCATTGCCGTTTGACCAGGGATCTGTCCCACCGCACGCCAGCGGAGTAGTCCCAAGTCCATATCGCTGGATCGCTTCCCGCGTCGCATTCCCAATATCGAAAACCGAGCCGTGCGGCGTGTGCTTCGCGGCATTCATCCACAGCGAAAATTCCTCCATGACCGCTTCCGGCGACCCGGTTCCCGCTTTCAAAAATCCTTCGATCGTCGCGAGGATCATCGACGTGTCATCCGACCACGTCCCCGCCGGTTGGCGGTGTGTCCCGAACTCCCGCATTCCCGTGACAGGATCGGCTGCTCGAGCCTTTCGACCCGCAAACTCGACGGGGACCCCGAGCGCATCACCCACCGCCGCACCGAGGATAGCTGATTCGACCTGATTTCCCCTCGACCTAAGAGGGTTGAATGAGCGAACAAACCCTCTTTGCTCATCCGTTTCCGGACTCTCCGAGTGGGCGGATTTTGCACAAGCCTGCCAGCGGTCTTTTAGCAATGTCAGGGCTTCATCCCCATCGAGACCGAAGAGTTCCCGCAGCGCGCACCCCGCGACCGTGCCGGTTCGGCCACGCCCGCCCCAGCAGTGGAGATAAACCACTTTTCCCCGATGCCGCGCCAGTCGAACCGTCCGCAGGATAGCCCGCATTTCCCCCTCATTTTTCGGGACCGAAACATCGCGGATCGGGAAGCGGAAAAACTCCAGCTCCTCCGCATCGATCCCCAGTTTAGCGGCGGTCTCCAGGGCGATGTCGCGGTAGGGCTTCAGTTCGCCGTCTTCTGTCAGATCGATAAAGACCCGCGCCCCCGCGTCGAGGATCGCCGACATCCCTTCGTGATCTTTGAGGTCATCAAAGTCGCGCGGATATTCTCCGCAAAGGATGCGCTCAGGTTCGAGCCAGTAGGAGTTGAGGAAGGGGGGATTCATAAGCAACCGACTCCGCGAGATCACGGACGGCGGTTGGTGAAAAGATCACTCGGTAATCCATTCGCGCAGTTTGGACTTGGCCTCGTTAGCGGTCATGCCTTCTCCGCTTGAAATTTCCCGCCTTGCTTCATCTATGCCGGTTATGAAAGCAATTTCACGGAGAATATCGACCATGTCACTGTCGTTAGGGAGACTGTCGATGGCTGCAATGGCTCTTTCCTTCGTGCTCATAACGAAATCGTAGCAGATTTGCTGCTATTCCGCAACTGGCCCGGGGGTGCGTCAGAGCATTCGCAATCTCGTGAGACTTCATTTTCCATAATTCTGCAACGCCGACGAAAGCGCCTCCTGCACCGCCTCGCGCAACTCCTTTGGCTCGACCACCTCTACCTGTGGACCCCAGCTCAGGATCCAGCGGCTGATTTCTTCAAAGCTGCTCAGCTCGAGCACGATCTCGAGCGTCTCCTCTTTCTTCTCGAGCCACGTCGTTTCCTGACTCGGATGCCAGCGCCGCTCCGAGACCATCCGCGCTGCCCATCCGGTGAACCGCAGGACGACCCGATGACTTTTTCCCTTTTCCCCCGGATGATGCCATACCCCAAAGCTCGCGCCGAGATGATCCGACAAACTGAAATCGGCCGGTCGCAAAAACCGCGTCTGGAGGACTCGCAAACCCTTCATGCGCTGGAGCGCAAAAGTCCGTTTCGCCTTGCGATCCACATCATAGCCGATCACATACCAGCCCCCGTCAAAGTCGGCGAGGTGAAAGGGCCGCAGCTTCCGCGACTCCCACAGGTCACTGTCGATTTTGCGATACTCAAAGCGCAGCTCGCGGCATTCGAGTACCGCGCGGGAGACCTTTTCAAACAGCATCACATCCGCTGGAACGACCCCGGAATCTTTCACCGAAAACGCCTCATCAAGATCCGACCAGCGAAACGAAACTTCACCCTGAAGCGCCCCCGAGAGCCGCTTGAAACTGTCCCGCAGTGTCGCCTCGAGCGGAGAACCCTGGAGCGGCTCGACCGCCTTGCGGGCGAGAAAGAGCGCGACGACATCTTCGACCGTGTAGCGCATCATTGGAAACTCGTGGACGGGGCGCTCGTAGAAATACCCGTGCTTCACACTGTCGTAGGAGAGGGGAAGCCCGAGGTCATTCTGCATGAACGTGATGTCCCGCTGGATCGTTTTCTGCGTCACCTCGATCTGCACCGCCAACTGGCGGCAGTTCGGGAAGCGCCCCCGCTGGATCGCTTGATGAATCGTGAAAATCCGTTCAATCGGACGGCGTGTTTCCCCCGATCGGGAGGGTTTTGCAGGAGCGGGCTTTTTCGCGGGCATAGTGGGACTATACACGAGGTGTCCCCCAGCGGTAGTCCCATCCCAGGAGGCAGTGATCGGTGACCGGTGATCAGTAATCAGTGATCAGGACGGGGAGCAAGATCAAGATTAGGAGCAAGATCAAGAGTCTGAGAAACACCGTGCCAAAAAAACGTCGGAATTGTCCCGTAATTCGCTACCTCCCGCACCAGCGGGACAAACTAAAACCTTCCCACCTTTTACCTTTCACAGCGCCACCGGCGCAAAAGCCAAACCACTTGTCCTGCGGCGCTTCGGCGCGAAGGTTGGATTGCGCGATTGCACCTTTTCAAAGGAAGAAATTTACCGTATCCTCATGAGTCATGAGTCAGGAAGCGAAACCGATCCAGCCCCTCATCTCAAAGGAGATGATGGAGATGATCGTGTCGTCGCAGCGCTCGATTTCCTCCGAAGAGTTCTATCAGGGGGTGGCAACCCACACTGGAAGACCAACGCGTTCCGCCAAAAAAGCCATCTACAAGGATGGGCGGAAAATTTGGGTATCCTCCTAGATCCGGAAGAAATTCTGCCACTGCTCAAGAAAGGCGGGCAGGAGCACGACTACTTTCTTGACGAGGAAAGGGACCTTTGTATCAAACTCACCCGCAGTGGCGTCTTCGGCCTCACTCCGGGCATCGATCTCGCCCTCGTTCCCTCCGATCAGGATGCTCGTCGCTTCCATCTATGGGAGGCTTCTCCTTATCAATACCTCGAACGGCTCCGTCTTCAGAACCTCATCACTCCCGGATTGAATCACCTTGAGGGCATCGTCGTGCAGGATGACGATCTCGCGATTTGCATTTCTCAGCCCCGGCTCGAACTCATCGCAGTCACACAAGCTGAGATCGACGCATGGTTCACCTCACTCGGATTTGAAATCGTGACGTCCGCTGCTTACTATCGGAGCGAGGATAACCTCGGTATCTTCGACGCCCATGACAAAAACGTCGTTCGCTCTCAGTTAGAGCCTGGCATTCTCATTCCCTTCGACGTCATTCCTGTACAACCGGACGAAGGGTTTCTCCAATTCATCGAAGACACCCTCAGTGCCGACCAAACCCTCTCCGTCGTCCGCACCGCCCACACGACAACCCGCGCCGGTCGTGTGGGGACGTAACTCCTCTGCGGCACATCGAGAGGGTAGCCACGAGCGTCCCGCTCGTGGGAAATGCTTTTGTCGGGAAAGGCGCGTTCTTAGCCTGCGGGCACACAATCGTCCAAAAATTGAAATCTTCGGCTGCGTCCGGGTAAGAGGAGGATCAAGATCAAGAATTAGAAAAACTCCAAACGCACAGAAAGCGTCGGAATTGTTCCCAATCCCGCTACATCCCGCACCAGCGGGACAAACCAAAACCTTCCGATCTTTTACCTTTTACTGCGCCTCCGGCGCAAAAACCAAATGCCTCCCCCCACCACTGTCCCACCCCGTCAGTTATCGTGCAATTCATGAGCACGAAATCCACCACCCCACCCACCACCGAAATCGCCTACGTCCTCGACATGTCGGGGTCGATGTATCAATTCACCGAAGCTGCCATCACCGGGTTCAACGATTTCCTCCGTGAACAGCAGGAGGTCGAAGGCTTTGCCAAAATCAGCCTGATCCTCTTTGATGACTGCTACGAGCTCCCGATCGACAACCTTCCCGTTAGCGAAGTTTGTGCGATCGACACCCGGACCTACACGCCACGGGGGGCGACCGCGCTCCTCGACGCCATCGGCAAAACGATCAAGACCTTCCGGAAGCGCATCAAAGCCCTGCCCAAAGACCAGCGCCCCGACCAGGTCATCTTCGCGATCTTCACCGACGGCCACGAAAACGCCTCCCGCAAATTCACCTGGCAGGACATCGCTGCGAAGATTCAGAAACGGCAGAAAAAAGACGGCTGGGAATTTCTCTTTCTCGCCGCCGGACAGGACGCCATCGCCACCGCCGCGCAGATGAATATCCACGCCCACAACGCCGCGACCGTCGCCGAAGACAACCTCTATTCTCCCCGGGATTCCGGTCGCGCCATGAGCCGCAAGGTCAAGGCGATGCGGGAGATGGATGCCGAAGCCGCCGACCTGAGCGCTCCGATGGAGAGCATTCTGCGGGAGGAAGAGGGGCGGGGGGAGTGAGTAGGTAGGCTTTGAGAAGTGATTTGCCCCGAACCGATCGACCAAGTCAAAGCGTTCTTCTCCGGCCCCCTTGATTACACGAACACCCTTGGGTCCTCGCAAGCAAGAAGTCAGTGAATGGGCTCGTTTTCCCGTAGCGAGGGCATTCCTGCCCTTGTCCCATAAGCCCTGTCCTACGAAGCACAGGCCATCGCACGACGGCAGGAACCGCAGCAATCCCGTCGCTACGAGGATTGAAGTGGGCGCGAACCCGCGACTGCGCGGACACCTTTCACGGCGCCTCCGGCGCAAAATCCAAAATCCAAAATCCAAAATCCAAAATCCAAAATCCAAAATCCAAAATCCAAAATCCAAAAACTGAAAACTGAAAACTGAAAACTGAAAACTGAAAACTGGTCCCCGACCGACCAAGTCAGCGACCAAGTGACCGACCAAGTCAAAACCCTCCTGAAAGTGCTCTCATCCGGCCCGCTCAGCGCGCTGGATTGCATGAAAGCGCTCGGGCTTTTGCATCGCGCGACCTTTCGACAAAATTACCTGAATCCCGCGCTCGAAACCGGCCTCATCGAACGAACGATTCCCGAAAAGCCCCGGAGCCGATTACAGCGGTATCGGGTCTGCCGGTAAGTCGCCGCCGTCCTTGAGAGTTAGCAACGAGCGGCCCGCTCGCGGGAAAAACGAACGTGTTGAACCAAATCTGCGGAGATAGGCGGAAGCGAAGCGCATCAGCGGACATTTGCGTTGAAATGACCTCAGAAAACGCAGATTTCAGCAGATAATAGGGAATGGGTCGGAGATATCTTGAAATTTTGATCAGCCTGTCCCTCCGCGCCACTTTTTAACTACCTGGCGGAGATAAGATATCGGGCGTGAATCTCGTTTCGGCGGCTGTGCTCATTTGCGGAGGGGCATGTCAGGTTGTCGTAAATCCCTGCCCACTGGGCATCGGAAGGATACAAAATTTCATCGGAAATTTCTCCGCGCCCGGCCCGTCGCCACGCCTCTTTAGCGAGGGGCAGGAATGGCGAAGGCCACGCGCTCTCCGGGGAATCATAGTCGTCAGGATGCAGACCGGGGAATTCGTAAGCGACCGCGAACCATGTCTTGATGAACTCGGAATGGCCGAAGTTTTCGGGAGCCATTGTCGCCATTTCGCGAATCCGCCCAATCGCATGGCGGGATGAGGAGGGGATGAAAGAATCGGCTGTCATTATTTCATGTTTTTCTTTGATCCTCGCCTATTTGCCGGTTTTCGTTTTCACCGCCGATCGAATCTTCAAATAAATATCGTCGAACCACAGTTCATCACAGACCGATTCTTCGGCTTCCCAACTAGCTTCTCTTCCGTGTTTGAGGAGAAAAGCGGCGCTGTGGCTTTCCACATCCATATCTACTGAATTCCAGTGCGGGCGGCATTCAATGGCGTTTGCGACAAGCCACAGATTCACCTCCGTTTGCGCAGCGGTCAGGATTTCATGCCCTTTTTCGAGGCCTTCGGCCGCGAGGACTTCTTTCGCTGACCTGAGCGTGTTCGCAACGCAGTGATTGCGTAACTCGGCAAAATTTTTACAGGCCATCAATGCCTCATCCTTTCTAATCTCAGCGATGATCCCTGCAGCAACGGATTCGGCGGTGGGTTTCGTCTCATTCATCCCTTATATTATTCCGAAAATATTCGGAATCGCAAGCCGGAAATGAGTGAAACACCCAAAATTTTTCGTCCGGCAGGTCCGTTCGAATCCTCGATGCGTGGAATCAGGGAGATCTCAGCGATGAGGCGGCGGTCAGCCGGGCGGAGATGGGTCATAAAGTTGACAATATCCGAACCGTCTGGGATCACTCTATTCTCCCCCGAAAACACTTCGCATGAATCTCTAGAGACCCATCGCCCATTGTAATGCAGAAGATAACCTGGAACTGGCTCGCTCCGAGGCTGGAGGCTCTCAACGTTCGCTGGCTCGAAAGAGCGGCAGGCCTGAAGGATAAGCGGCTGAATGATGTGAAGCGGGGGAAGTCGACTTTGACCGATGAAGAATTAGATCGGATTGCGAAGGCCTTGCAGTATTTGAATCCGGATGTTTGATGAACTATGGCTCGATGTCCTTCGACTCTGCGCCGCAATGACCCGGGCACGAGACCAGGTTGTGATGATTTACTCGGGACATGCTTCAGAAATATTGGAAACCATGAACGAGTATATTGAGTGGGAGGCAATCGGGACGATAGAATCAAACCACTGAGACAATATGGAATGGCGCTTTAAGAAACTTGCCCGCGACGACACCAAGACGAACCCGTCCCATGTGAACTTTTTCCGCGATGAAAAGTTGGATTCCGAGGTCGATTCGCTTGTGCGGGAAGACATTCAGAACCGGCTCGATGCCGCTGCCGAGCGGGGGCAGTCCGTCCGCGTGAGGTATCGCATCTCCGGAGCAGGCGAAAGTTTGACGGGAGAAGAAAAAGATCAATGGCTTGCTGACCTTCCTTCTCATGTCAATGCCAAAGCGGTCGAGGAGGACCTGCCGTTCAATCCCTCACCGAATGAGGCGATGAGCTTTCTCACGATTGAAGACTTTCAAACCAACGGACTTCGCGGTGACTGGAATACTTTTGACGACCCACCCGTGAATGAAGATCACGATGAACGTAACGACTTCTACTGGTTCATTCGAAACGTTGGGCGCTCCGCAAAAAGGAAAAACGACAGGGGGCGTTGGGGTCTTGGCAAAATCGTTTACCCCGCCTGTTCGAGAATCCGTTCATTTTATGCTCTCTCCGTCACGAAGGATGACGGTCGGGCTTTTCTGATCGGTCGAAGCGTTCTCCCGATTCACTCGTTCGAAAACGGGGATTGGTTCTGCTCGGAAGGATACTTCGGCAGCTTCAACGGGAGTGATGATTTCTGCACCCCTGTTGATGACCGGCATCATCTCGAAAGCTTTCAATCGGAGTTCAAACTGGAGCGCTCTTTTGAAGAGGCGGGGACATCACTGGTGATTCCATTTCCAGTCGAGGGAATCACCGCTCACTCGATCAGTGAAGCGGTTGCGCGTTATTATTTCTGGGAAATCATCAATGGCCGACTTATTGTCGATGTTGAATCACCCGAGGAGTCTTTTCACTTCGATAGCAGCACGCTTCGGAATCAGATCACTCATCTGAAGAGTGATAATTTTGACCCGGAAAAGGTTTTAGCCCTTTTCGATTTTGCCAAAAACGCCGCCGATTTTGACTACAAGAGCGAGCGATACTTTGAGTTGAAGGATACCTCTCTGAATTGGAAAGAAAGTGAGGCCTGGATTGAAGAAACGGATCGAGAACGCGCGAAAAATTCATTTAACGAGGGTGAGCAAATCATGTTTGATATCCCTGTTACCGTGAAGCGAAAGGGAGGAACTGCCCAGCAAAGCAATTTTCAGGTTTATCTCCAATCCGACCCTGCGCTGAGAGGCGCAGAGGAGGTCTTTATTCGTGACGGCCTCACCATTGCCGGACAGAAAGTTCTCAAACAAAGTGGCGTTCGCAGCCTCGTGATAGCAGAGGATGGGGCGATTGCCGTTCTCCTCGGTGATTCTGAGAACCCGGCGCATACAAGATGGATCGGCTCTGATGTGAAGAACAAATATGCCTCTGGAAATCTGGTGGTATCATTCGTTCGGAATGCCTCGAGGAATCTCGTCAACCTTCTCACCGGAGCCGATGAAGAGCGCGATGACGATCTTCTTGCTTCTGTCTTCGGCCTGCCACTCGACGAGCCGCCGAAGAAGGCGAAGCGTGGGCCGAAGAAAAAGAAAGTCCTGCCCCCGAATCCGAATCCTACGCCTGCGGATACACCGTTTTACACGCTTGATCCGTCTCATGGAGGCTTTCAACTCCGCAGCTCGCCCAAAGACACGAACGCCGAGACGCGGGATTACTCGAAATTGATCATTAAGGTGCGGTGCGCCTATGACGGCACGAAAAATCCGTTGAAAGATCACTCGCCGTTCGACTTTGATCTCACCGATCCAACTTCCATCAACATCGAGACGGTTGATTGCTCTCCCGAATACATTTCCGCGAACGAAATTTGGATTCTGCCCCAGTCGAAGGATTTTCTCGTGAAAGTGTCAGGATTTGATACGAATCGCGACCTCCTCATCAAGACTAAGCGTGACAAAACTGACTCGACTGGTGAGGAAGAAGAAGAGAATGAACTCGCAACCGCTGCCGCCATATGAGTGTGACCCGACGATACAACTACACGGGGCGGCATAAGATTCCCCGCCAGTGGATCAATATTGAAATTTTTCGCCCGCAGGGAAAAAATCTCGAAGTTGATTTCTCCCTCGATATCGAGGCGATGCGGGAAAAGTTTCCCGATATTCCCAGAGACGCTCTTGTGCTTCTTGAGCCCTACTACAAGACGGAAGCGTGGGATCGGATTGCCTGCGGCACGGTGGAGAATCATCGGCCACTCCTGAAGCGTACTCTCGAAAATCACTTTTGGGAAGATCAGGTGAATTTCAATGTCAAGGTCGTGAGCACGGACGACGGCCCTTCCCGCATTCTTGCCTGGAATCAACGAATGAAGGTCGAAGAGGCCGATGAAACGGGTAAGAAGCAACGAAGCCTCCTCGCTGTCGTTCCGAAGACCGGTATGGGACATCGGTTTTGGAAGCTGGATTTCGATGGTGATTATCCGGAGCTTCACGTCAATGCCGAGTTTGATCTTGAGGGAATGTCGCCGAAAGAGATTGTCCGCTCCGATTCCGCGTTTCATGCTTTCGCCTATCCGATCATTGTGGAACAGGTTCTCCGGATTCTCATCATCGACCGAGCCGATGACTTTGATCTGGAGGAGGATGAGACTGGTTGGATTGCATTCGCGTCCGAAAAACTGCAGGCGGGTCGTCCGCCTGAGTATGATTCGGATGATAAAGAAGTTCCTGAAGAGGTGTTATCTTGGATCGATGACGTCGTGAAGCGTTTCTGCGACTATCAGGACTTGAGGCCACTTTTTGAAGCGCATTGGGCCGACACAAATTCGAACGATGACTGAAACCATTCGAACATTCACCAAAGAGGGAACGCAGCGGTTTGCTGAGTTCATCGCGGAACTCAAGTTTAATCCTACCTTGCCGGTTCCGTTTGATCTTCTCACTGACGATTCTTTTACTATTCCGTTACCGGTGGAGTTGACAATTTCGAACGACCCGGTTTCCACCAAGATGGACCTCGCTCTGAGGCTGGATCAGGCCCTGGGTGACTTTCCTCAGTCAGGCGTTGGAAATGATCTCTTGGCAGGAATGTGGAACTGGCTCGGGCTCTTCTTTTTCGAATCAATTGCTCCGAACAAGAAAACCGGGAGTGCGGATCGATTGATTCTTAATTACGACTGGAAGCGGAGAACTCGGCATCTTCTCGAATCCTCTTACATGGTGTATAAGACACACGGTCAAATCTCAGAAATAGTCCTTTTCAATAATCCTTATACCGGAGGCGAGGTATTCGACCAATTGGCTGGTCGCCGAGAATGGTGGAGCAACGAGGGGCTTTTGCAGTTTGTTCACCGTCTTTACTGGGATGATAAAGCAGGAAGTCAAAAGAAAGGTGTGACGTCCGAGACACGTCAAGGTAGTGTCCGCCGGCTTGCCAAAGTTCTGAATCAGTTGCAATTGACCTACGACCTCTACGATCTTTCGATCGATCAGTTTGTAGTGCTTGCACCGCCTGAATTTGATTCTTGGTTGAAGTCAGATTCTTCCAAATGACCGTTCCCTCTAGAAAAAAAGCCGTTTCACGAAGACCTGTTCTACGAAAATCAGATTTAGCTCTGCCTTTTACGGAAGCGCTTCGCGTATTACGCGCAGCCGAAGCAGCAACTGATTTCCCGATAGAAATTAGAAATGAACTCCCTGCAATAATTTCACACTGGCTTCAATCCCGAAGCGAGCCGCCGATTCTATTAGACGAATCCTTTTCGACCCGTTGGGAAGCAATTTTGAGTGACTACACAAGCGGTGCTGATTGGGCTCCCTCAAAATCTCGTATTGGTGTCAAGCCGAAGCGGGTTCATATAGATTATTCCGGCCTCCCGCTCTACCCGTCCCTTCCGCGAGCCGAATTCACTTTCATCGATCTTTTTTCAGGGATCGGTGGGTTTCGTATCGGGTTGGAAAACTGCGGTGGGAAGTGCGTGTTTTCTTCCGAATGGAACGAAGAATCCCAACAGACATATTTCAAGAACTTTGGGGAAGTCCCATTCGGCGACATTAAGAAATTAAGTTCAAAAAAACTAATTAATTACAAAGTTGATGTTTTGGCTGGTGGTTTTCCATGTCAGCCGTTCAGCCTAGCTGGGGTGTCAGCCCGAAATTCGACAGGCCAAAACCACGGGTTCGAATGTGAAGACCAAGGGCAGTTGTTTTTTGATATAATAAGGTTAGCGAAATCGCATCAACCTAAGATGCTATTTCTTGAAAACGTGGGAAACTTAACCAGTCATGATAAAGGCCGAACATTCCAGACTATTAAGGAGACAATCGAAAACGAACTGAATTATCATTTCTACTTTAGGAAGTATAACTGCAACCCGCTGGTGCCTCAGAGTCGAGTTCGATGTATTATCGTCGCGTTCGAAAACCCTCCGAAAGACAAGGGTTGGGAGTTGCCCGAATTGGGTGGGCCACCACTCCCCTTGAGGCCATTTCTTGAAAAGAGAATCGATTCAGAAGCATACACAATATCTGACGCGCTTTGGGAAGGGCACAAGAACCGGAGTAAAAAAAATGTAGAACGAGGCGTTGGCTTCACAGCTTACGAAAGAGACTTAGATAAGCCCGCACCAACATTAGTCGCTAGGTATTACAAAGACGGAAAAGAATGTCTTATTCCTCAACGATCCAGAAATCCGCGAATGCTTACTGAGCTCGAATGCGCCCGCCTTCAAGGGTTCCCTAATGATTTTGTCCCACATTCGACCCGTTCACATGCATACCGCCAATTTGGAAACGCTGTGCCTGTTCCACTTGTTGAGTTTGTCGCGAAAAATGCGCTGGAACAAATATGAAGAAATTTAAGAAATTCCTATCTTCTGTAGGTCCGTTCCCCGGATTTTCAGCACACGAGGATTGCGTAGACTTCGAAAATGCGAATGGAAAGAAGTTTGCTCTTCTTTACGATGACCTTGAAGAAGCTCTTATTCTAATTGGTAATCAGGGGGCTACAATAGACAAAAAATTCCAAGGTGATTGGTCTTATTCAGAAACAAAATATCGAGAATTCGTGAAACCCTGCTTGGAGAAAGTTCGGGGGAACACAGTTGCTTCAAATATAGGAAGTCAAACTCGCTCAACAGTTGAAGCACTCGAGCTTTACGCGGCGTTCAAACTGGGAAAACAACCGGTAACTGGAGCGGATGGCCAGCTCAAGGTTACATTTCTTGCTCCAATTTATCTCGAAAGTATCTATTCGCTTCGCCGTCAATTCGAAGCGTTTTTAGAAAGGGAAGGACTGTCTCGAAGTTCAATTTCAAGCTACTCTGGCGCAGTTCACAGCACACTTTCGAAGCTGGTCGGACGACCAATCCTAAGCATTGATAACTTAGCCGAATTCAAGACGGTTCGTGCCCAAATTGAGGATTCTCCTGACTTTGCTCGACTCAATGAGATGGGGCAAATGTATCAGGGTGCGCTGAATCAATACGAAGCCTTTTTAATCGCTCTGAATCTTCCGGTGAAGGAATTTCAAAGATCGATGATCGCCGAAGTATTGTTTTCTTTCAATCTTCCTGAATGTCTTTTCACCAAACCCTTCACCATCCTAACCGGCGGTTCCGGCTCCGGCAAAACCAAGCTCGCTGAATCCCTCGCCGCAACCCTGCGGAACTCCGATGACCTCAGCGATTGCACCAACCACACCATCGTCCCCGTCGGAGCGGACTGGACCGACAACCGTCAGGTCCTCGGCTTCGTGAATCATCTGCGCACGACTTCCGTCGGCGAGGGCGAAAACGCGACGCAACGCCCCGTCTACCAAACCACGCCGGTCCTCGATCTTCTCCTCGAAGCCTCGCGCCCGGGGAATGAGGCCTTTCCGTTTTTCCTCATTCTCGATGAGATGAACCTTTCCCACGTCGAGCGCTACTTCGCCGACTTCCTTTCGGTGATGGAGCAGCGCGACGGAGTCCTGACGCTGCATTCGGAAGGACCGCGGGAGGATGAACATTTCTGCCTTCCCCGCTACGCGGAAGATCCGCTCGGAGTGCCGCGAACGCTGCCCTATCCGCAGAATCTCTTCGTGATCGGAACCGTCAATGTCGACGAGACGACTTACATGTTCAGTCCCAAAGTGCTGGACCGCGCCAACGTCATCGAATTTGAAGTGGAGAGCGGGCAGATCGCCGAATTTCTCGCCTCCCCGCACGAATATCCCGAGCCACCGAAGGCGGACGAGGGCGTTGCGGAAGCCTTCCTCGCTCTCGCGAAACGGGCGCGGCTTGATCCGGATAAAGGAGGACTCGATGCTCTCGACGGGACACCGGCGAAAGAAGCGCGGGAGCATCTCGTGGCCTTGTTTGAGATCTTGAAGCGGGGGCGTTTCGAGTTCGCCTACCGCACCGCGAATGAAGTCATGCGCTATTTACGGGTGTGTCGCTATCTTGCGGCGGAGGAATCCGACGACGCTCTTTCGGCCTGGGACGAGGGCGGTTGGCGAAACGATCTCGATGCTCAGATCGTTCAGAAAATTCTCCCCAAGCTGCACGGGAGCATGGGTCGGGTCGGGCGTCTTCTCGGTGCCCTGACGGCTTATTGCGGCGGAGCCGACGCAGGGGCAGCGTTCCACTACTTCCCCGGTGGAAGAGAGGGGAGCGATTCATCGATCACCGGATTACCGCTTCAGAATGCGCTCGAACCCGTCGAAGGCGGTGGCCATCGCTTCTCCAAGTCCCGCACCAAGCTGGAGACGATGATCCAGGTATTGCTCGAAGAGCAGTTTGTGAGTTTTATCAACTGATGACAACCGGGTTAAAGATCCACCGATGACACTGTCGCAGGATGAGCAATCAAAACATTCCCATTCCCACCGCTTCTGAGTATCAGAAGGCACTCGGGGAGATCAAAATCAATGACGGTCAAAAGGCGATGCTGGAAGCGCATTTCAAGGCGCATAATCGTTCGATCACCTACACGGCACTGGCTGCTGCGGCCGGATATGATGACTACAAAACGGCGAACCTCCATTACGGCCTCCTCGGCAAAAAGCTGGGCGAAGCGGTAGGCTTTGCCTATTGGAGGCACGAAGACGGAACGCCCTTTTAGAGCAGCGCGATCGGCCACGGCAACCCTTATAGCACAGGAGACTTTCAGCTCGTGATGCATCACGAACTGGCGAAGGCAATCGCCGCTCTCGAATCGTTCTGAGAGTGCGGTCGAGACTTGCCGGTTTCCCGCGAGGAATCATTCAGCCCTGGTGAGCCAAAAAATACGTTTCTCGAAATTACGCTTGTCGTAATTTTTGAATCGGCTATCCTGAGAGGTGATTGAGACATTCGGAGATTCTGAGACCGGGAAAATCTACTCCGGGAGGCGTTCCCGAAAACTTCCGGAAGACATCCAGATCCGAGCCCGTCGAAAGCTTCGAATGATCAATCAGGCACGCAACCTTCAGGATTTACGAATTCCACCCGCAAATCGATTGGAACCATTGAAAGGTGACTGGAAAGGATTCTGGAGTATTCGAGTCAATCAACAGTGGCGCATCGTTTTCAAGTGGAGCGATGGTCACGCAAGCGAAGTTTCAATCATTGATTACCACTGACCACCATGAAGACCGACAAACTCCTGCCTCTTATACACCCCGGTGAGATCCTCCTTGAAGAGTTTATTCGCCCGATGGGATTGAGCCTCGCCGCAGTGTCCCGCGCGACTTTCATTCCGCCGTCCCGCCTCACTGAGATCACGAAGTGTCGCAGGAGCATTACCGCCGAGACCGCTCTGCGGCTGGCAAAGTTTTTCGGGACCAGCGCCTCTTTCTGGGTCGGTTTGCAGGCCGAGCATGACCTGGAGGAAGCGCAACGCCAACTCGGCTCGCAAATTGATCACGAGGTCGCCGCGTTGGCATCCTGACTCAATGCCCGACAAGTCACCGGACGGAACGGGCTAAAGCGCACGAGTCAACCCTGTCAGGTCGCTGACTTTATACCATCTAGACAAACGGATTGACGGAATGAAGATAATTTACGGTTGGAAAAAGCGCTTCGCGGCGTTGAAAAGAGAGCTGGCCGGATCTTCTCAACTGCTTCGTTCTGAGTTCGTCACGATGCCCGCATCGCTCCTCACTCACGCCTCGCATTTGAAAAGATCCAACTCAGCCATTCCGCCAATCCGTCTCCCTAAATGGTATAACCCTGTTGCATTGAGATCCCGATGAAATTTTCCGCCCTCTCGATCCCTCTACTTCCGAAGGCGGATGAGGCACGGTGGATTGTGCAGACGGGGGCGAGCCGTCGCGTCGAACCGCTCGATCCTGAGTCCCTGATCTCTCACGCCGACCTGCCGACGGGGTGGCTCGGGATCGCGGATGAGGCGAACGGGAAAATTGCGGTGAAGGCCGGTCACATCCGGCTCGTCGAAACGGTGGAGTACGACTGGCTCATCCGAGGTTCCAAAGCAACTGAGGTGAGCGTGTCAGAGCGGAACTTCGCGATGGCGACAGCCCGCGAGTGGACGGTCACGGGGATGGCGGGCGATGCCCCGGGAGGTCGCTTTCAAATGCTCAATTTCCTTGGCCTCGCGGATATCGTCTTTCAGCGCGGGGGCCGTGAACTCATCACGCGGCTCGAATTTGTTTCGCAGAAGATCGATTACGACGAGGAATACAGCGCGATGACCGAAGAGATCGCCGATTTCTGCGCTCAACTCCTCCTTTCGTGGAACACGCCGACATCGCTTCGCTTCACGCCTGATCCGGAAGCGCAGAAGCGGACGAAACTGGAGCAGTTTCTGTTTCTTCGCCATTTTTTGAACGACGCCAAATTTGATGCCTGTCTCGAAATGATTCAGGCCCACCCGCACCGCGAGCTGCGAAAAGAGCGTCAATGGGTCCCCGCGACCGAAGCGAGGTCGGTGGATTTTTTGCAGAATCCAATCGCTCTCGCAAGAAGCTGGCATCGCGGTTCAAATGGAGCGGCCATTCCCGGAGAAGTCTGCGAGGTCCTAAAGCGGGACGATCTCGATACCCCGCCGAACCGCTTCGTGAAATTTGCCCTCGGCCAGTTCGCGGAAGTCTGTCGTGAGGTGCAGGTGCTCTTCGCGGGACAGGAGCCGCCCGCGCAGGCTTTTCTCGAAGCGCGCGGATTGGCCGAAAAATTGGAGGCAACGGTGGCGCGCCCTTTTTTCAAAGAGTGCGGGCGGCTTCAGCGACTGCCGCTGGAGAGCCAGGTCCTGCAGAAAAAGGAGGGCTATCGGGATCTCCTGAAAACGTGGCTCCTCCTCCGGTCCGCCTCAGCCCTGCGATGGGACGGCAATGCTGATTGCTACACGGGAACGAGCCGCAACGTCGCGGAGCTTTATGAATACTGGGTCTTTTTAACGCTGCATCGCGTCCTCAGGGAAGTTCCCGGAGTGGAGCTGGTTTCCGGAGAGGATTCCCCGACGGAAGGCTGTGAGCCGTTTTTGAAACTGGACGGCGGGGAAGTGAAGATCAGTCTTGAGAAAGGAAAGGAGTCGCGGGTGCGTTTCGTCTACCGTCGCGGCACAGAGGATGAAATGTGTCTCCGGCTCTACTATGAGCGTCGTTTCCTGAAGAGCGGAAATTTCTCGTGGTCGGGAAGTTTCAAACCGGATTACACCCTCGTGATGTTCCCGGCGGAATACGAGCGTGAATCAGTCGCCGCAGCGGCAGGGCGGCTCTCGCTTCTCCATTTTGATGCGAAATACAAAGCAGAGAAACTCGCCGAAGTCTTCGGTGACTGGATGAAAGATCCCGGGGCAGAAGGAGAGGACGGGGACGGGGATTCGGATATCGACCAGAGACTCTACAAGCAGGTCGATTTGCTGAAAATGCATACCTACAACGATGCGATCAAGGCAACCGCAGGGTCCTATGTCCTGTATCCCGGCCTCGATGACAAACAGAAGCCGATGAGGCGGTATCACGAAATTCTCCCCGGAGTGGGTGCCTTTGTTTTGAAACCCGGAAAGAAGGGCGGGCGGGATGATTTGAAGCAATTCCTCTCGGACGTGTTTCGAAATCAAGCCGATCAGTTCACCCAATATCGTTATCTCAACGACGCGACGACAACGGTGGTGAAAGAACGGCCCGCTTCAATCGACGGGGCAAAGGAGTTCAGTATTTCTCAACCGGGTGCGCAATGCGTCATGCTCTGGCTCAAGGAGGCCGACAGTGATGATTTCAGGAACCGTGGCTTCGCCTATTGTCGCGCGATCTACGAGGAGAACGGCGGGAAAAAGCGGGAACTCCAGCTCGATATTTCCGCCGAAGTTGGGAGCGAGTTTGTGCCTTATGGCGGAAAACAAAGCGCCGTGAAGACCACCCTCGGCTGGCGGGGAAAAGTGACGTCGGTCAGTTTCCTGACGCGGGGGAGATTGCAGGAGTGGCTCGCAAAGCGTGATTTGGGAGATCGGTTTGCTCCGGCATCGGCGTCCCACTATTTGCTCTTCGAGTTCGATGAGGTGACGTCGATGCCTGCACTGGAATTGCCCGAAGCGGTGCTCCTCAAACAATCCGGCTCACAGTACATGGCGCTGACCTGCACCTGGGCCGAACTCACCTCGAAGTCGGTTAGTTACTAGCGAGAAGTCGCGTGAGACGGCGTTCTGTCGTAGCGAGGCCCATAGAAGAAAAACGCTTTAAAAATGATGGGAAGGGTGAGGGGCTTGCCGGGAGCGCTGACGTCCTCGTCGGCATCTTTGCCAGCGCTGCCGACGGGGACGTCGGCGTTCCCGGGCGGGGTGCTTTGAAAAGGTCATGCCGTGGTGCGGATTTGCTGAGACGCCTGCATAAGCTCAGCGCAAATGGTTCATCCCTGTTCAATCGGTGCAAAAATCTAAATTTTCATGGATTTTAACGGATGGAGCATGGATTTCATGGATTTGGACAGGATCCGCGACAGTCTTTGCTGCTTTCTGCTGCCTTGGTAGCCAGATCGCATGGCGGCAAGATGACGGTGACGATTCACCCGACCAACGGATTCTCGCATTTCAGCTTCGGGAACGCGGAGAAATCGCGGTCGGCGGTCCAGAGGGTTTTGACCCGGTGATGAAGGCAGGTGGCGGCGATGCGGGCGTCGTGGGTTTTGGGGCCTTTGATCTTGCCGCTCATGGCGATACTGGAAAAGGTGTCGAGATAGCCGGGGCCTTCATTGATCATGCGGAGACCGGAACTGCTTTGCCAGGCTTCAATCGTTTTCAGGGCGGTCGCGAGGGGGGTCGGGGGATCGTAGAGCTTCGGGTGGGTTACGACCGCGATGAATTCGTGGAAGGCGGACCAGGTGATTGCCCAGGGGCGTCCCGAATTCGCTAAACCGGTGAGAGCCGCGAGTGCTTCCTCATGCCAGGGGGAGTCTTCGCGATGAGCGTAGACAAGAAGGTTGGTATCGACCGCGATCATGAGTAGATCGTGTCGCGAATTTTTCCCCATCCAGCGTCTTCAAATTCAGCGGTGAGGCCATTGCCTTTGAAGGTGACGGGTTCGATTTTGGTTTCTTCAGGAGCTTCATCGAGGGTGGCGGAGAGTGACTGCTCAATGAGATCCCGCAGCGTGATCGATTTCTCCTTCGCCCGCTTCTTAGCCCGGAGGAGAAGATTATCAGATAGCTCGATGGTAGTCTTCATATGGGTAACCATATTTATTTCCGCGTTCCCTGTCAAGAGGAGGAATGGCGCGCCTGTCGGCCGCGCCGAAGTCCCGGGAGCGCTGACGTCCTCGTCGGCATCTTTGCCAGTGCAGCCGACGGGGACGTCGGCGTTCCCGGGCGGGGTGCTTTGAAAAGGCCTGAAGACCTCACTTCAGCGGCGAAGCGAACCGATACGGCCCATTGAGCGCGGCTCCCGGAGCTCAGCTCAACAAACAGAACCGCGAAGCGCTGAACAGCAGGAAGCGTTCACGAGTGAACGGTTCAATTCAAATCCCTCGTCGTTTACTTTTGGTTGAAGGCTGACCGAATCGGTTTAAGTTTCGATCTCGAAAAACGCGTGAATAGCTCAGTGGTAGAGCACCTCGTTTACACCGAGGCGGTCGGGACTGCCTGTTGAGATTTTCTCAACCTTTCGAAACCGCGAAGCGCTTATGCGGCAGATCGAGTGAGCGGAGCGAGCCGATAATTCAAATCCCTCGTCGTTTACTTTTGGTTGAAGGCTGACCGAATCGGTTTAGATTCGCCTTTCGAAAACGCGTGAATAGCTCAGTGGTAGAGCATCTCGTTTACACCGAGGCGGTCGGGGGTTCAAATCCCTCTTCACGTATCATCCTTCGCCAAGGCTACGGATGATAGAGCGTTCTTCGGAAAAGCTCTCATCGAAGAATTCACTGTTCGAATTCCGAAAGACTTAACCCCCGTCCGCAGGTCGGGACTACTGCGGCAGGAAGCGTTCACGAGATCAAATCCCTCTTCCGGGGCATCGCATTCGGAAGGCTGACGCCATCCGCTACGGGGCTTCGCGATGGACGCGTTTTTCGGGAACGTAGCGGAACCTGTGAAGGTTCCGAAATGCGGGTGCTTCTGGGCAGTGGCACTGCATTCGGAAGGCTGACGTCGCGATCGACGGGGATTCGGCCTCTTTTTGTCACGACAGGAGGGGGGACTTGGGATTTACTGCTGAGATGCAGGAGGAAACGGGTGTAAATCGAGTTCGGGTGGATCTGAGCAGGTATGACAGTGTTTCCTACGCTCCCGGCGGGGTCGTGAAGCGGGCGCTTTGGTATCTCACGAGCCTCGTCTTTTTTGAAACGCTGATTCCGTGGCCATCGCGGTGGAAGGCGTCGATTCTGAGGCTTTTCGGGGCGGTGATGGGGACAGCTGTCGTGATCAAGCCTCAGGTGAAGATCAAATACCCCTGGTTTCTCGCCGTGGGGGATCATGCCTGGATTGGGGAGGAGGTCTGGATTGATAATCCTGCTCAAGTCACGATCGGGGCTCAGGCGGTGATTTCTCAGGGGGCCTACTTGCTCTCGGGGAATCATGATTACCGGGCGGAGCGATTCGATTTAAAGCTCGCTCCTGTTGTGATCGGGGACGGAGCCTGGGTTTGCGCGAAGGCGGTCATTGCGCCCGGTTGTGAGGTCGGACGCGAAGCCGTGATCGGGCTTGGTGCGGTGCTTAGTTCGGACGCAGAACCGAATGCTGTTTATGCCGGAAATCCGGCGGCGCGGATCCGGGAACGATTTCCTGTTTGAGTCGGAAATTCCGTGATTTTCAAGAAAAGTGATGGTAAATCATCTTGTTTTGATATAATTTCCATAATAATTATATTTAAGATAAATTTGAATTGGGCATACCTTTGCTTTTTCAGTCGGTTAATGAGCGGCTCCACGATGAGTTCGCTGCCTCGCTGAAGATGAAAATGCCCCCCGGAATGTAGATGGGTGAATCCTGGAAAATTGTGACTGTTTTTGTGGCGACTTTGATCGTCGCCGTGATCAGTATTGCTCTGATCCGTCGTTTTTGGGGCTTTTCACAAGGCGTCGATGGCGGGGACGGGGTGCGGAAAATGCAAACGACGCCGGTCCTTCGCGTTGGCGGGTTGCCTCTTTTTCTATGCTTCCTGACGAGTTTTCTCTTTTCAATCTACGGAGCGGAAACTCAAGAGGAGCCAATGTTGGGAACGGCGTTTCTCGTGCTGGGAAGTGCGATGTTTCTCCTCGGTTTCTGCGACGATCTTTTTCATCTCCCCGCGAAGGTGAAGCTTCTCGTGCAAATTGCGGTCGGGGTCGCGGCTTATTCGTCGGGAATGCGGATTGAGGTGGTTTCAAATCCTTTTGGCGACGGGTTTCTTGAGTTGGGTGGATTCTCTCTCATTTTGACGATGGGCTGGTTCGTCGCGCTCCCCAATTTGATCAATCTGATCGACGGGATGGACGGTCTCGCCGGCGGGATTTCGCTTTTCCTCTGCGCGACGCTCGCGGCGCTGGGTATGCTCACGGGGAATGCGGCGCTGGTGATCCTCTGTGTCGGTCTCGTCGGGGGCCTCGTCGGGTTTCTTATTTTCAATCTTCCGCCTGCGAAAATTTACATGGGGGATGGGGGGGGCTTATCTCCTCGGTTTTGTGATCGCGTCTTCTTCGCTGATTTCGTCGAACAAAGGAGCGATCTTCGGGGCGCTTCTCGTCGTCGTCATTGCCCTCGGGTTTCCTATTCTCGACACGATTCTTGCGATCACGCGCCGTGCTCTCGCGGGGCTCCCGCTGATGGCTCCGGATGCGCGGCATTTGCATCACCGGCTTATCACGCTGGGGTTTTCAAAGCGGACGATTCTCCTGGTTCTCTATGGCGTCGTTTCCGGCCTCAGCCTTCTCGGGCTGAGTGTTTTTGTCGCAAAGGGATACATGATTCCGATCACGGGAATGGTCTGTATCGTGATGGTTTTCGGGATTCTCAGGCTCGTCGGACTGCCGCACACGGTAGGAGACGCGCGGAGGCTTGCCAAAGAAATCATTTCGCTGAGAAAAGAGATTCGATATGCCTATGCGCTTTCTCAGGTGCTTGCTCACGAGCTGGATCGACTTGATTCGGCGGAGCGATACTGGGCGCTCTTCCGGGAATCCCTCGCGAAGGTGGGAGTCTTTCCGCGGGGGGATTCCAGCAGTTCTCCGAAAAGTGAATCCCTCGGACCCTGTCTGATTTCCCACTCGATTTCGGAAGGCCGCTGCTGGGATGTCCTCTGCCTCCGCGCGACGAGGGAGAGTCGTCAGTGGAATCGCGTGGTGCGCTGTTTTCTCCCCGCCTTGATGGATGGAATCGCAAAGTGGGGCGGCTACCCTCCTCATCTTGGAATTTCCGCTGAGGCAATAGAAGCCGGGTTTCATGCCGCTCATCACGGTCCCTCGTCTGCGTCGAATGGCGAGTCGTCACGAAATGATCGGAAGGAGGTGTCTCATGCCTAAGTCCGAAACGATCCGAGCTATTCTGGTGACTTCGATTCTCGTGCCGGCGCTGATGGGGGCAGATGTCGGCCTGCCTCGATGGGCTCCTCAAGATGCGGAGGGGGCACCGATTTTGGAAGATGCCTCTGACAAAGTCGTGCTCGAAATGCCGGAGAAACGGTTGCGGGTCGATCTGTTTGCGGGCGGCACTTATCTCTTCGACACGAATCCTAACCTTGTTCCCAACGGGGAGGGGACCGCTATTTCGATCATCGACTTCGGATTCGATATCAACATGGGGGATCCCTCGCAGCAGGGGAGTTATTACCAACTGCAATATACCGGGACCCGGTTTGGTTACGGTGATGATTCTTTCAGCCCCGGCGGAGGAAGTCTCGACCATCTTCTCCACACCCAAATCGGACTAAAGAAATCGCGAACCCGATTCCGTCTCTCCTCCACCTATCGGCGAAGCAACGGCAATCTTTCCGAGTATGACGAGTTGAGCAGGGAAACCCGCCGCGCAGCAAGTGATGACCTGAACTCAATGTTTTCGATTCATCGGGACTTACCGCACGGGAGTTTGGAGGCGAGCTTTGAATATTTTTCACGCAATTTTGACGGGAATGGTCTGAGCGATGGACGCGGGTATGCTGCGGACATGGCCTGGTATTACGAACCGGGTTTTGCGCCGAAGACTGAGCTTGGATTCGGCCTTCGCCTCGGGTCGGATGATTTTGACGGTCTCGCGCGACAGCAAACGATGACCCCGTCGTTTCGAATGCGTTACCGGATGTCTTCGAAGACGGCGGTTGATGCTTCGTTCGGCTATGAGCGCCGCGATCTGGGTGGGGTGGGAGATCAGAGTATCAACAGTCTCGTCTACTCGACCGGAGTGACCTGGGACGCTTCGGCGCGGACCCGCTGGGAACTGCGTGCGAATCGTTTTGTAAGGCCCTCCTATGTGACGGGCGACGGCTCGTTTGAGGCCAGTGACGTTATTCTGCGATTGAATCAGAGGCTCGGCACTAAGCTGCGCCTCACTGCTTCGGCAGGGTTCGAGCAGGCGGACTATTTTGGTGGAATGTCAGGACTGGCAACCGGATCGAGAGCGGATGAATTCTTTAAGGCCGGTGTCAATCTCGGCTACCCCATCAAGCTCGGGGAGAAGCTCGATGGCTCGATCGATGTTTTCTATCAATACAATCGCAACAACTCCAGTGACCGCGCCCGGGAGTTTGAACAGAGTGTCACGGGGGTGAGGGTCGGCTTTCAATATTGAAATGATGAAACGTTTTCTCATGATCTTCGCTTTGCTGGTGGCCTCGATTCTGTCGGTGTCAGGCAATCCTCCGCAGCTCAGGCTTTCGTGGAATGCGGATCATAAGGTCGATCTGCTAATTCCGGCCGGAGTCATGAAACCTGACTTGATCAAAGTCATCAACGAGCAGGGGGTTGTCGTTTTGAGCCATTCCCTGACCGAGTTTGCCGAGGGCAAAGTCAGCTTTCGTGAATTAAGCGGTGGGACTTTTCAACTCGTTCTCGCGGATGAGGACGGTGGGCAGATCCGCGCGGAGCGATTCATGTTTAATCCGGATTCCGCGCAGGAAGTCATTTCGGTGAACCTCAAACTTTTACCCACGGGCTCATTCGGCGAGCGAACCGCCAACCCGGCAAACACCACAGGAAATGTGATTTCCCCTTTCACTCCGGAACAATAATTCGATGAAAACGATCTATACGCTACTACTAATCGCGCTCTGCCTTGGAAGCACGCTTTCGACCCGCGCGGCGGGGCAGGCGCTCTCTTCCGGTGACACGGTGCAAATTGATGTCTTCAATGAAGGGTCCTTGTCAGGAATTTTCGAGGTCACCAGTGACGGGGTGATCATGTATCCACTCCTCGGACGGATCGAAGCGGCGGGGCGGACCGCAAACGAGATTGCGCTCGATGTCGAGGCGCGTCTCGAGCAGGACTACATCCGTGACGCACAAGTCGTGGTCGCCCTGAGCGAAGAGGCGGAAGCGGTGCAGGAAAGAGTCGTCGTGATCGGTGAGGTGAATGCCCCGGGTCATGTCGTTTTCAATTCGGACAAAAATCTCAGTCTCTTTGATGCGATTGCCGCGTCGGGTGGAATTCGTGACCGGGGCAATAAATACAGCATCGAGCTGAAGCGTAAGAACGGGAACAGCGTCACGACCGAGCGCCTCAGCCTCGATGTGGACGGCTCGATGATCCTGCGTGATGGCGATACCCTGTCAGTTCCCTCGATGATGAGAGCAAGTGCGGTCATTGCGACGGTCAATGTTCTCGGCCAGGTGAAGCGCCCCGGACCGGTCCAGATGAGTGCCGACGGTCAGTTTGATCTCATCTCGGCGATTGCAGCAGCGGGCGGGTTCACTCCGATGGCGCGTCCCGGCAAAGTCATCGTGCGTCGCACCAGTGGGAGCGGAGTAGAAACTTTTGAGCTGAATGTCAGCAAAATGCAGCGCCAGCAACTGGAACCGTTCCTCCTTGAGGCGAACGACACCGTCACGGTTGCCGAAAGCATCTTCTAGGCGCACAAACCGGCTCTGATTATTGGAATTTTATAATTATTGTAATTACAGTAATATTAAGATAAGTTGAAGAACCCTTGATGAATCATCACGAACAGCCCTTTAAAGACTACCAGCCACTGACTCCCGGTGGCAGGGGGCCTCATGATTTTCTGAGGCTGTTCTTTCGTCGTTTCTGGATCTTTCTGATTCTGTCTGTCGGTGGTTATCTTTTAGGCACCTACGTGCACTCGCGGACACCGCCATCTTTTCGTTCTTTCGCCACGATCGAGATTCTTCGGGTGAACACTGAGGCCGCCGATGTCGAAGAGGAGGAGAAAATCCGCATGAATGGCGCGGCGCAGATGCTCTCTGCTTCGGAAAAGCTCAAGCTGCCCTCGCTCTACGAAGGCGTTGCGAAAGGTCATCTCTTTGCGAATCGGGATGGACTCGCTCCGCGCAGCTTTGTCGCCCCCTGGGGGAAAGCATGGAATCCAACCCGCAATCAAATCAGTGATGAAGGCCTTGCCAACATGATGCGTGGCTGGGTCACGGTGCGGTGGCGTGAAGAGACGAATCTCCTCGACCTCGTCGCGTCTCACTCCGATCCGAAGATTGCCCGCGACACCCTCGTCGGGCTCCTCGCGGAGTATGAGCGCTCGACCGAATCGAAGCTCGCGGGTTCTTCGGAGTATGCGCTGGAGTACATTCTCGAAACGTCGGACCGGATCAAAAACGAACTTCTCGAGGTCAATCGTACGATCCAACTTTACAACGACTGCCTCAGCCTCAGTCGCGAAATCCGCGAACTCCAGAACTCGATCGCGGAGATGGAAAAGCGATACCTTCCGAAATGGCCGGCTCTCGTCGAGTCGAAAAAGCACCGCGAGATTCTCGAAGAGCGCTTTGAGCAGGAGTTGATGCAAGTCCTCGCTCTTTCCGGCGATGAAGCAGACTACTGGGCGAAGGAGGAGACGCTTATCGCGGCGCTCCCGGCCGACAAGCGGATCAATTCGAAGGTTCAACTGGTCATGACGCGGTCCGGTGTCCTCACCCGGCGGATGGAATCGGAGCAGAACATTTATGACAATCTCATCACGAAGCTGGGTGAAGGAAATGTCTCGAAGGGCTTCGAGCGGAAGCGCTTTGACATCGTCCAGCCACCCAACCTCGCGGCTTCGCCCGTCGGGCCGAACCGGAAAGAAATCGTCTCTAAATACACCCTCGCCGGAGCCGCCCTCGGGGTTGGTTTTATTCTCTTGATCGGCTTTCTCGATCCGACGGTGAGAACGGTGTTAGAGCTGGAGACCCTGACGGGCCTTTCCGTCGTCGGTGCGATGCCGACACCGACGAAAGAGAAAGCGGCGATGAATTGTCTCGCGCTGAATGAGGGGACGGATAACCATCAATCCGAATCGGTGCGAACCCTACGGACCGGGCTCACCTTTCTCGCCGACGGCCACAGTGGGAAGAGTTTTCTCATCAGCAGCGCGGAGTCGGGGGAAGGCAAAAGCTGGGTCGCGTCGAACCTTGCCCTTTCTTTTGCGAAGCAGGGGGAGAGGACGCTCCTCATCGATGCCGATCTCCGTCAGTCGATTCAGCACGAGATTTTTGGCTACGACAAAAACAGCCCCGGCCTCACCGATCATCTCGGTGTGAGAAAACCGATTAAAGAAATTATTCAGAGGAGCGAGGTCTCGAATAAGCTCTATCTGTTTCCCGCCGGAACGCATGTGCCCAATGCGGCGGAGCTGCTCGGAGGAAAGAGGCTGCCCCGGCTCATGGAGCGGCTTGAAGAATATTTTGACCGCATCGTGATTGATTCTGCTCCCCTCGTTCCCGTGAGTGACAGCATACCGCTGGCGAGACTTTCGCAGTCGGTCGTTCTTGTCTGCCGGATGAGTAAGACGCCGAAAGGGGCCATCATGCGGGCGCTCCGGCTTCTTCGGGAGAATCACACAGAGCCCGTGGGTCTTGTCGCCAATGGACTCCCTCGACCCCGCACGAAAGTCGGCTACGGTTACTATTACTCATACTCCGGTGGCGTCGAGTATGGCTACGGCTCCTCCAGTGACAGCTATCACATGAAGGGCTGAGTGATGACAGATTCCGCCACGATTTTCAGAGAGCGAAAGTTCTGGGTTCTCCTTCCGATTCTGATCGCGATCTTTTTCGCGCCCCTTGCTTTTGGCGGCACCACGACTTCGGCGCGACTCATCATTGATGGGCTTCTCTTGCTCTCCGTTGTCCTCTGGGTTTCCTATCTTTGGCTGGAAAGGCGTCGCCCCGAGTTTTCGAAATGGCTTTTGGGGGCGGGGCTGATTCTGGTCACGTTAGGCGCGGCGCATCTTGCGAATCCAAAGTTTGCCTTCGAGGCTGAGTCCTGGTCGTTGATGCCTTTGGCCTCGGCTGTTTCCCATCTGCCGGGAACGGTCGATGTTTGTGCTTCCGGCCCGGTCGTCCTCCATGTCATCGCGCTCTTTTCGGCTTTTCTCGTGGTGACAGATTTCTCACCAAACCGGCGGGTCCGCTGGTGGCTCCTCACGAGCGTGGCCCTGAGTGGATTCGTCACCGCAATGCTCGGGATTTATCAAAAGGCGGGTAATCTCGATGCGATGCTCTGGGCAACGCCGGAGCAGTCGGGGCATCTCTTTTTCGGAGCGTTCCGCTACCATGCCAACTCGGCGTCTTTTCTCAATCTCTGCTGGCCGGCGGCGCTGGCGTTGTGGTTGCGTGATTGCCATCGGCCGGGGAGTGGTTTCTCGCGATCCTTCTGGCTCGTCGTCCTCGTCTTCACTTTCCTCGCCGTTTTTGTGAACTCGTCGAAGGGCGGGCAGCTCATCGGTGTCGCGATCTTCCTCATCGCGGTAGCTCGCTATCGAAAGCAGATTTTCTGGAAAGAGCGCAACTGGCGTGCCGCGAGTGTTTCCATGGCCGCGGTCGTCGGCGTCGCGGCGGTGAGCATCCTCCCCGGTGCGGTCACGAACTGGACGCAGTGGTCGGAGGCGTGGGAGGTAGGCGATGGCATCATCGGGCGCTGGACCGTCTACGGGGCCTGCCTCAATGCCGTTTCGGAAAGTGGACTCTGGGGCATGGGGCCGGGGACTTTTCACCTTATTTTTCCTTTCTACACCGGCGGGCAATCGGGTGATGTCTCAGGAATCTGGGTTCATGCGCATCAGGACATGCTGCAGGCGATCATTGAATGGGGATGGGTCGGTGCGGCAGCAATGGGGGTGCTCCTTTTTGGAGGCCTCGCTCATGGCGTCGAACAGATTCGTTGCGCGGCGCAGAAGCGACACCTTGAGCTGTCGGCAAGCTGCGCGGCTCTTGCGATCATCGGGGTCGTCGTTCACTCCCTCATCGATTTCCCATTCCAAATTCCGGCGGTGCAGCTTCCGGTGATGATCTATCTCGGCTACTTCTGGCGCGATCTTTCGAGGCGGAAAAACGCGGCGCGTGGACACAAAAAAGCCCACATGCATCATGCGGGCGTTCAGGCCGAAAAAAGAGTTTCGGAAACAGCTGAGGTCTAGTCTTCGACCAGCTGGTTTTCCTGCGGTGAAGGCTTTCGTTTTGGACTGAGCAGAAATGCGATTAGGAGCAGACTCGCAAAGGTCGCGATGAGAGAAATCATCCCGGTGTCATCATGGAGTTGATTGAGGTTTTCTCCTCCATGCTCATCGGCATAGCGGACGAGGTAGCTCACGCGGATGCAGTTGCTCACGAAAGCGATTGTGACACCGACGAGGAGGAGGACGATGCGTCGAGTCAGGGTGAGTCGAAGGAGTTCCCCGAGGAGGAAGGAAATGAAGACGCTGCTCTGGAAGGAGCGAATTCCACTGCATCCCTCGGCGACATGGAGGGGAATGTTTTCGAGGAGGAGCGTGTCTCCGGCAATCGTCACGGGAATACCGCTCCAGCGGGCGCTGAAGGCGGCGACCTCGGTGACACGTTGCGTCAGCCCACTGATGAGGGACGTCTCAATGAGGCTCGGAAGCGGGATCGCAAGCCCGAGGAGAATCGCGAAGGGAAGGAAGGAACGGATCCCCGGAAATCCGAAGAGGCGGGACTGACAATAAGCCACGAACCCAAGCGAAATGAGTCCGTGAATGTAAAGCGGCCCACTCCAGTTCGGCTCGACCGTTTCAATGAGACGCAGCGGAATGAGGAAAAGAAAGAGGAGGATGAGTAATAGCCAGGTGAGCGGGGCTTTACCCAGGTTGAGAAGTCGCTCCTCGATGATGGTCTTTTCGATTCCGGCTTCGTTCCAGCGCGTCACAAAGATGAAGGCGAGCGCGAGAGGCGCGATGAACCCGTAGTCGTAGTAACTGCCGTCGCTCCATGAAGGGACGAGAGCGAGAAAGAGCTGACCGAACCAGAGGACAAGAAAGAGTCCGTAGGTGAACGTGTAACGGGGCATGGGAAGCCGTTCGGAAAAACGGTGTAGGGAGCCGGCTCAGGGAGCCTCAACCGAAGCGGTCGAAAGACTGAGCGCTTCGTTGAAAAAGCGGCGCTCAACCGTCATGAGACGGCTCCAGTCGATTTTCGCTTTGGCCGAGGCCGCGAGGAGAGACTCTCCGTTGCGCTGATACGCAAGAGCGATGACCGCGTGGTCGGTTGGCGAGAGTTCGCGGGAACCGATCCCGTTGGCGAGGAGAGGGGCGACCGCTTCAAGCGCTGCTTCGTGGTGACCCTCAGCGAGAAGGGCCAGGGTCAGAGTGCTGCGCAGGGCGCGAATGTCAGGATGTTTTGCGACGAGCGCGGAAATTGCGGCGGAGCGGGGGATGCGTCCTGAGACCAATTCCAGCCAGGTCACATTGTTGATCAAAACTGGATTGTTGGGCTCCGATTTGAGGAGGTTGCGGCTGATCGTGAGGAGGCTTTCTGATTCGTCCGACTTGGAAAGATGCGCAAAGAGGAAACTGACATCCTCGGCGGGGAGATTGATGCTCGCCGGGCGCTTGAGCGCTTCGGTGAGGGCGCGATTTCGAATTTCAGCATCTCCCTCACTGGAAGCAAAGCGGGCGAGTTCGATCAGTGAGGAGCGACCTCCGGCAAGCATGGCATGGTCAAGAGCACGATCCCAGTAGGATTTCGCGTTGGCGTCCTGTCCGAGTCCTGCTGAAATAATGGCGCGAAGACTCATCACCGTTACGGGAGGGATCGCCGGATGCGGCTGTGAGATGAACTGCGCGGCGGCCTCCCATTTTTCCTGAGTGATGAGGCTGTTGAGAAAAAGGAGTGAGCTTGCGTCGGCGACACTGGCGCTCTCGGCAGTGAGGAGGGATTCAACGAGCTCGGGCCGGTTTAGTTTCATCAACCAGGAACCGACTTCGAGAGGATGGGACTTCCCGAAAGTGTCGATCACGACTTTGAAAAGCGGCTCTTTGCTTTGCGGTGAAAGGGCCATCGCTACTTCCAGTCCGAGGAGTTCGACGGCGACAGGAATCGTAATCTCTTGCGCCTTCAAAGCGGTGAGCCGATCTGCGACCGTGGCGAGAAAGTCAGCCTGCCAAAGCGAGGTATCGATTTTTGAGAGAAGCGAGAACGCCGCGAGAGAAAGGGAAGGGTCTTCGTGATTCAGAAAGAGATCAAAGATGATCTCCTGGGCCTTTGCCTGGGATTCGTGGTCGCGCGTCGGAACCGTGGCATAGACTTCGGCGGCGAGAAGGCGGTCGATGGCCCCGGAACGGATTGCGAGGAGTTTCTCAGTGAGGGCGAGAACGCGGATGCCGTCCTGTCGGGCGAGAAAGAAACGAATTCCGATGTGTTTTGCGGCCGGTTGTTCCAGCTCTTCCGCACTGAGTTGGGTGAGAAGATGTTTCAGGCTGACGTAGTCACCCATTTGCAGGTGAAGTTCGAGGACCTCGAGCCGGTCTTCGCTCGTCGCTTCCGGATGATCAAAGAGCGCTCCGGCGGCAATGAGGAGGTGACGTGACTTCAGTTCCCGGGCACTCAAAAAAAGCTGTCGGAGAATTTGTGAGTCGCCTTCTTTGAGTTGCCACGCGGCGAGCGAGAGGCGCTCCGATTGCTTCCAGTCTCCGCTCTCACCGGCGGCGTAGGCATTGCTCAGGTGAGCGTCGGCGCGAGCGTGATTGATGCGCTGCATGATGCCCTCACGTTTCCAGAATCCTAACCCGACCACAGAGATCGCTGCCACGGCAAGGAGGCATTGAAGGGCGGGACGGTTAAATTTCATGGAACGCGTGAGGAGAAATCAAACTGCGGTGGTGGCCTCGCGGCGGTTCGCCCGAAAGGCGACGACGATGCCGAACGCGGCGATGACGAGGCAGGGGATGACGGTGGACGGTTCCGGCACAGCGCGGAGGTCGTAGGCGAAGTCGTTGTTGGCGCTGCTGCCAGGGTTGCCTATTCCGAGGGAGCCCCCGGAGGCCTCAGAGTTCGCGAAATCAATCGCATCGTCGCTGAGGTTGGAGAGCGAGTTTCCTCTTCCGAGGCGATCATCGAACTCGGGTCGCGTCACGAGTTGAAAGGCGTCATTGCCACTTTGGGCGAGTGCCTGGACTTCGAGGGCGAGGGCCCCGGGTTGGCGGTCAAAGGCAAGCGCGGAAATGAAATCGCTACTTCCCGCGCCGGCGGAGGGGCGGGAACTGCTGACCCAGATGACGTCGCCATTCTGCTGGATATTGAAAAGCGAAGGACCGCCTCCGCCGGAACCGAAGCCCGCTCCATTTCCCAGCGTGATGTTCCAACTGTCAGTATCGCCGGGGTTGCTGCTGCTTGGGTTGTAAGTGAAGTCAGTCGCGACACGAGATCCTGCGACGGTGAGGAAAGTTCCCGCCCGGAGGGTGTCCGAGGTGGAATTGAAGTAGGAAGAGTTTGAGATGATCTCGGCGCTGTTGAAGTTGCGCTCGGTCGAAACGGAACGCGTGTTGGCTCCTGAGTCGCCAAACCAGATGCCGTCGAGCTCCTGCAGAGTGAGATCAGAAGTTAAGAGGAATTCGACATAGCTTTCCTCGTTATGATTTCCGCGAAAAACCTCGTTAATGATGAGGCCGGCCCTCACGGATGAAGAGACTAACATCACCATCACGAAAGAGACGACAATCCATGGGAAAGTCGGCTTCAGGTTTTTGTGGAAGGTGTGAGGCATTAAAAGAGCGGGTGATCAGCTCATGGATTCCTCCGGGGCCTCGAGGCGATTTCTCCAGTAGAGAAAGATGCCGAAAGCGGCAATGAAGAGGCAGGGGATCACCGTCGAAGGCTCCGGCACCGCGCGGAGGTCGTAGGTGACTTCTTCGTTGTTGCCGTTATTGACCACCCCCGGAGTGACGGGGGCCCCTTCGCTGGCGGAAAAGTCAACGCCACCACCTGTCGTCTGATTTGAGAGTGAATTGTTCGGATTTAACACTCCGTCCCACTCCGCGCCGGGATTAAGAATTTGAAAGCCCTCCTCACCCGCAAGCTCGCGCGCTTCGATCTCCTGGCCAAGTGCTCCCTGAAACCAGCCGTAGCCGACGCCGGAGATAAAATCATCTGAGCCGGAACCGGAAGTGGGTCGCGAAGTGCTCACCCAAACGGCGTCACCGAATCCGCCAAGTTCAAAGGGATCCGCGCCGACCGTGGTCGTGATGCCGGCACCCGAGGTGAAGGTTAGATTCCAAGCATCGGAGTTCGTCGTGTTCGCGAAAGTCGGATCGTAGCTGAAGTCAGCAGTGAGGTTTGAACCTCCTGCGACGATGAGTGACCCGGCGCGAACGGTGTCTGTCGTCGCGTTGAAGTAAGAGCTCGCGGCGATAATTTCAGAGGCATTAAAGGAGTTCTCCCGGCTCACATTGGTGGTGAAGAAATTTGAGTCTCCAAACCAGAGGCCATCGAGGTCTTGCAAGGTGATGTCTGAAGTGACGAGGAACTCGACGTAGTCATCGGCAGAGGAATTTCCGCGGAAGATTTCGTTGATGATCAATCCGGCCCGAACATTGGGGACCAGCGCGATTCCCGTGACGAGGACGAGCACAAGGGCACTCGTTTTCCATCGAAAAACGCGGCTGTCTTGAGGCAGTTTCATAGGACAAAATAGAAGTTAAGATAGATTAAATTATAATTACCATAATTTCAAGGAAAAATAAATCTGCTTTTAAGGTGCCTTGAGAGCAAGTCGCCTTACAAGAAGTTCATCAAAAACGCGGCTCGCTTCTTCGCGGGAGGCAAAATTTCGCATTCCTGCCAGCAAGGTTCGCGCGGGAGGCCGCGGATTCCCCTTGAGCGCGCCCCGGATTCGCTGAAGTCGTTGCTCTTTTCCGTCGGCATAAGTTTCGTAAAACGAGCCTTCAGGGAGCCAGGTCGTGCGAAAGACATGAAACCTCCCTGAGGAGGAAGGTCGTTCGAACTCAAGTTGCCTGATCGTGAGGGGTTGCCCCGCGATGACGACTTCACGGGTTGGATGCGTCGCGACGAGGACGGCCCCGCCGGCTTCCATGCAGACTTCAGGAGCATGACCGAGAACGTCGTTGATGAAGTTCGGGGAGCCGGGCTCAAATTCGAAAAAGAAAAACTCGACCGCAGGCGCGTGGACGCGGGCAAGGTCTTTGCGACTGAAGAAACCGGCTTCGCCAGAGGTGAAAGACAACTGCGATTCCAGCTCGGTGAGCCGCTCGGGGAGATCACGAAAGTGAAAGCTGTGACCGAGCACGGCGACCTCGCCTCCGTCATCCGGGAGCTGCAGTTGCAGGAGCGGGGTCTCCTCCCAGCCGCTGTAGTCCGGCTTTAGCCAGAAAGCGACGACGCACTCAATCGTGCAGAGAAGTGCTCCGGCGATGAGCCAGCCGCGATGGGCGCGACAGTGGGGGAGCAGGTTCTGAATGATGTTCATCTTTAGGTGAGTCAGATTTTTTGTCTCGCAGCTTCGCGTCGAGAAGTTCGAGGGAGACGAGGAGTTCTGCGTAGGTTCGCTGCAAGGCGTAGAAAATGCCCGGCCATCCGTCGAAGAGCGTGCCCCGCACGAAGAGTGTGTAGAAAAGAACGACGGGTGCGGCAGGGCAGATGAGGCAGCGGATCTTGTCGGGAAGACCAAACTCACTCCGATCACCGTGGAGCAATTTGTCGACTTCAAGAACCGCGTAGCGATGTTGCGCTTTGAGCCAATGGGCGAGGGGCTTGCGGTCGTCGTGGTCGATGACCGCGCTCAGTTCCCGCGAAGGGGTGTCGCCGGTGAGGAGCTGGGTGTGGCCGTCCTGAACGTAGGTGCAAGAGTCCTTTTGGAAAAGAACCGTCTTCGGTGGGTAGAGCGATGATCGAAGGGGCCGACCGTTCACGCAGTAGCGAAATCGTGACACGTAGCCGTTGATTTCACTTTCCTCCGGGAGTGCCGCAAATTCTTCGACGGCTCTGTCGGATAGCATGAAGTCCGCATCGAGCGCAAGGACCCACGGGGTGCCTGCGAGACTCGTGGCATGATTCCATTGCGCGGAGTGAGAGTCAAAGTCGCGATGTTCGACCCTGACATTGGCATAGCGAGCGCAAATTGAGAGAGTCTCATCGGAGCTTCCTGAGTCGAGGACGATCACTTCAGTGGCCCACTGGAGGCGCTCAAGACAGCGCCCGATATTCGGAGCTTCGTTCAGTGTCAGGATGACCGGAGTAATCTGATCGAGTTTCATGAGCGTGATTGAGTCAATTCCGCATAGAGCGACTCGAGAGATTCAGCCATCGTTTCGACGCTGTAATGAGCGCGCACAAAGTCATGCCCACGATGCGCGATCTGACGCCGGTCTTCTGCGGAGCGCATCAAGTGGGAGAGTCCTGCCGCAATGCCGGAAGATGAGGTGTCAGTGAGAGCGCAGCCGCCGCATTCCGCAGCGGCGGCTCCGACGGCAACCCCGGCGGTGAGGAGGGAAGGAATCCCCGCACCCATTGCCTCGACTGCGGCGATGCCAAAATTTTCGGAAAATGAGGGGAGTGCAAAGAGCGTCGCTTCCGAGAAAAGGCGTTGTTTTTCTGCTCCCTCGACGAACCCGCACCATTCGATCATTCGAGCGTTTTTTGATTGCCTGGCTCTGGATTTGAGCGATTCGACATAGGAGGGATTTCCACTTCCCGCAATTCGGAGGGTCCAACCGCTTGCGACTTCGGGGTCGAGCGAACTCCAGGCGTCGATGAGAGCCTCAAGATTTTTCTTCGGATCAATTCGTGAGAGAAATAAGATCGTGTTAGGAAATTTCGGGCGCTCTTCTGGAATCGTTTCCGGAACCTGAATGCCGAGCGGGATGACCCGGGAGTTCATGGGGATACCGAGGAGTTCCGCCTCGTTTTTTTCCGCTTCACTCGTGAAGTGCATCGCCCCCGCCTTCCTGATCACTGGCGCTTCCCGACAAGCGAGGGAGAACTGCTTCAACCAGCGACGCCGTGATGTGACGCCATACTGATTCAAGACCCCGAGAGGCCGGATCACATAAGGGACCCCGGACTTGGCGGCGATCCTCGCGGCCTCGACACTGGAGTGAGAAAAAAGGGCGTGAATGTGAACGAGATCAAATTCGCGGACTTCGCGTGAGACCCAGCGGGTCAGAGGAAAGCTCACTTTGTAAAACTCTGACTGTCTCGGAAAGGAATGGTGGGCTCCCGTTGGTGAAGGTGCGATCTCCGCTTTTCCATGAGTCGTCGCAATGACAAGCTCGTGACCGCGCTGCGAGAGGCCTTCCACCATGAGGGGGAGGACATGGCTCGGGCCACCTTCGCTTCGCGAGACTGAGGGAATGACGTGGAGAATTCTCATTCGGCGAAGAGAAGATTCGGGTGCTCGCTCAGGATTCGGGCGAGCTGTCGGTCGAAGGCGTCGCGCCCGAAAAGACGGATGCACTCCCGGTGCTGCCGACCGCGGTCGGGGGCGGGGCGATTCAGTTCGATCTCGATCGCGAGGCGGACGCTCTCGGAAGAGCGGGGCGAAATGAGAGCGCCGAGTTTTCCCCCCGCAAGCGCATCGACCGCACCGTCCTCATTGCCGGCGATGACGGGGAGACCGGAAGCGGCGGCTTCGAGAAAGACGATTCCGAATCCTTCTTTTCGGCTTGGGAGTACGAAGAGGTCGGCGCTTCGGTAGAGGTCAGGGAGTTCGGCTTCTTCAATAAAGCCGGGAAAATGGCAGCGATCAGCGACCCCGAGAGTGAACGCCTTTTTCTGAAGTCTCGGCAGATCGTTGCCGCGTCCGCCGAGGACCCAGTGCAGCTGCGGATGAGATTGAATCAGTTTCGGGAGTGCTTCAAGAATGAGATCATAGCCCTTGCCGGTCTCTGTTTCATCAAGACGGCAGACCGTGAGGATGACGGTGTCCGTTTTGGAAAGTCCGAAGCGTTCGCGCCATGGCGTGGCGGGCTCTGCCGGGTAAAACGTTTCCGCTTCAACCATGTTCGGAAGCACCGCCATGGGTGGATGATGATGTGAGAGCGAAGCCCCGAGACGCCCGGCGGTGTAGTGGCTTACTGGCAGGAGCAGGTCCGCGTTCCTCAGGCCGAAGCGAACTTGCGAGGAGGGGGTCCAGGCGTCAATCCCGTGAGCGACACTCAGAAAGGGCGTTCCGTTGCATCGCTTTGCCAGAGCGAGGAGAGGTGACGGGTTCGGGTGCGTCGAAAAAATGGCGGGATGATTTCCTGAGGAGCGAAGCGCGTGGAGGAGCTTCCATTTCCGCTTCCAGGGACTGCCCTCCCCGCAGGGAATGAGGTTTCGATTCTCCGCAAATTCGCGGGGAAGATCGCTTGGACGATCATTCGTCGAGATCACCGCGACGCGCGTTCCGAGAAGGCGATCAAGCGATTCGATGAAGCGGAGGGAATAGCGCTGCACGCCACCGGAACGGCGGAAAAGCTCAGGGACAAGAACGAGTGGTGATTTACGCTCCATTTTTCGAGGCGATCTTCTTCAAAGAGTTCACGAGGCTGCGGGTGGCGTTGGCGTAAGAGAATCGCGCGACTTTCGAGGCCGCCGCCGCGCCCATCTGACGGGTCTTTTCCGGATCTTGAAAAGCGCCGGTGAGGGCTGCGGCGAGGGCTTCCTGATCGCCGGCCGGAAAGCGCCAGCCGGTCGTTCCCTCCTCGATCAGGTCAGGGCCGCACCCGACGTGTGTGCTCACGATGGCAGGTCGGCCGAGATTCATGCATTCATTGACGGCAAGGCCCCAGGTCTCGCCGCGGCCCTGCGAGGGAAGAACGAGGAAGTCACCGCTCGCGTAAGTTCGAGGCATCAGGGTTTGATTCTGAAAGGGGGCAAAAAAGACATCCTTGCCGAGTCGTTCACCGGCTAAGTGACGCAATTCCGACTCGAGCACCCCGTTTCCCACGAAGAGAAGCGCGGGACGCCGTGGAAAAGTGTCAGGGTCGAGAGAGAGGAAGGCGTCCAGCAAATCCTGTGGTCGTTTCTTGGTTTCGAATTTTCCAGCGAAGAGAGCGACGGGACGGGCGGGGTCTATCCCCAGTTCCTGCTTCCATGTTCCTGAGGCGCTCTCGGCAGCGGGGCGGGCTTCACGAAATCGGTCGTTGTCGATCGCGTGAGCGCAGCGGGTGATCTTTCGATCCGGCACTCCGGCTGCTTTGAGGTAGCCGTCGTGGGCACTGCCGACTGAGAGGAAGGAGGAGACGCGGCGGAAGAGAAGGCGGCGGGCGAAGGTCGAGAGGAATGCTCGCATTCCCGAGCTGCCGTTCAGTTCATGCGAATCGCCGCGAAAGAGAATCGGAATGTCTTTCAGCGAGGGCGAGAGAAGCACCCTGAGGTGGGATTTCCACGCGTAGCCGAAGAGAAGAATCGCGTCCGGACTCCAGGATTTGATCCGGGCGGTGAGGCCCGGATTGTTGAGTCCATTGAAATGATGCGTTCCGGGATCGCTGCTCACATTTTCGACGAACTCGGCGGGATACCCTTCGAGGAGAGGGATGTCCCATTTCACCTTTTTACCAAACGTCCGATCCAGATTTCCGGTCGTGTCAGGATTCCAAAGGTAGAAGACCCGCAGATTCAGATCGCCGGATTCTACGATCTGGCGGAACCACGGCGCGTAGTACTGAATCGGATGCGAGAGCACCACGGCAAGACGGGGGCATGAGGCGCGATCAGTCGTTTCGCGCTTCGTTGCGAGAGGTGGGGCGAAAGTCATGGCCGTGAGATCTGCGGCGCGGTGCGACGAAGTGAAACCGGTGGTGCTCCGGAGCGAAACCAGAGACAGACGAACCAACTGCCGATCGCGACGACGACGAGAAATTGGAAGGTCGAAGTGACGAAGACACTGGAGACCATCTCGAAGGAAGTCGTCACCTTGAGAAGGAGGGCGAGGAGGATGAGTCCCTCGATGGAGAAAAGTTCTTTTCGGATCGAGAAATACTCCAGCTTCCCACAGACAAATCCGCCGAGAAGACCAAGGAAGATCGGGCCGAAAAACACCCCGAAGTTTCCCACCGCCTCAGGAAGGAGTCCCCACGCGATGTAGGTTTTTTCGGTCTCCTCACGGGTCTTCTGCCGCTCGAAATGGAGATTGAGGAGGACCTGTCCCTCATGCGATCGCGGTTTGTCGTGCCAGAGAAATCGGGGGACGAGGAGCGGGGGAATGAGCGCGTAGGTTTTTCCGAGGAGGGTTGGTTTCCCCTCCGACTCAATCGAGTTCACGACAAAGGTCAGGATCTGGAGGTTGTCGATCCGGTCGAGAAGATTCTGGCCTTCCTCCTCCTTCGAAGGTTTCGCTGTGGTGGGTTCGAAAAGATCGTCCTCCTTCCAGAGGAGTTGCTCCGCACTGACGGAAGCCCAGTCGAGATAGAAGGTCGGCAGCTGAGAAATCGCGAGCCGGGTCGTGTTTGTTTCTGAATCCCAGTATTTGTCGCGGACCGTGAATTTTCCCTGGTTGAGGAAAGCGAGAATCGCGAAGGCCGAGATCAGGAAGAACCAGGGGAACTTCGCGCGACCCAGGGCCATGCCGATTGAGGTGGCGATGATGAGCCCGGTCGCGGCGGAGAGAAGGACGTCGGCAATCGAAAGGAAAAAGATGCTCGCGAGGAGAACCCAGTAGATCACCGCTTTGATCCGCTGCGGGTGATCGACAAGAGCGATGCCGCCGATGAGTGCCCCGAACATTGAAGCGGCATCCGATCCCGTTCGGATCACAGGGAAGAGACTCCAGAGAGAGCCGGGAAGTAGTTGGTAGAGGAGACCGGAGCGGGTCGTGAGGTAAAAGGCAATACTGGAGCCGAGAAGAGCGAGGCAGAGGTTTGCGGTTCGTGGCGATGAGGTGATATTTCGGTCACGAAAGAAGGGCCAGCGTGTCAGTGGAGGAGGCCCGGCGGATCGACTCCCCATCCGATGCCCTGCGAGTGCGGAGAGCAAAAGGAGAACCACGGAAAAGGCCGAGAGGTAAAGCGTGCCACTCGAGATTATGCTAAGATTTTCATCCCCGACAACGAGAGGCATTGCATAAATCATTCCCTGTTGAAGCAGGAAAAGAGGAAGGAACGGAAGTCCTTTGATCGAGCGTGAGGCCCAGGACCAAATGCACCCTAACGCGACGACACAAAGAAGGGTGAAAATGATGGCATGGTCGCTATTGCCGCTGAAGAAAAGGTGGCCGGCACCGAGGAATGCGGCTGATCCTAGAATCGTGATTCCGCTTTGATGCAAACGCGGCGAGCGGGACGTGACTTCCCCGAACGAGTTCGGAGGAAGCGTCGGTCCCGTCGGGATTGGTTGTTCTCTTTGCGCTGAGTTCATGAGGTGAGGCCGATTTCCTCCCTGTCGCGGCTCAACGTCTTGAGGCAGTCCTGGAAGAAGTCGGAGAACCGGGCGGCCTGCGAGTCTGCCGAGTAGGGCACGAGGGCTTCGCGCTTCAGGGGCGTCTCGACGCTTTTCGGATTGCCGTTAAACTGAAGGGCAATCCGATCTGCGATCTGAGTAGCGTTGTCCGTTTCGCGAAAAGGAATCACGACGGCACCTCCGGCTTCCCGGGCGATCGAAACGACGCTGCTCTCTTCGTGAAAGACGGCGAGAGTCGGGGTCCCGGCGAGGAGGTAGGGAAAAATTTTCGAGGCGGAGTAACCCGGATCGTTTGAGCCGGGGACGAGGAGGAGATCGGCATCTTTAAGGCAGCGCAGGACTTCCGAGTAGGGGATGCGGTTGGGGTCTTCTTTGACGAGGTCTTGAAGGCTGTATTCCTGAGCGAGACGATTCACCGGAGAGGTTGGGCCGGAGCTGGTTTGATATTCGGTGCCGACAAAGTGGATGACGAGAGATTCGAATTTCGTTGGATCGGAATGACGGAGCCCGGTGATCGCGGAGAAGATTCCGCGCAGGGAAGTCTCCATGTAGTCGCCGCAGCGTCCCGCGTAGAGCCAGTGCTGTTTTCCGTCGTTTGGGTCAAAGATCGATTGACTTGATTTTCCCTGCGCTGCTCTTTCGAGTTCGTCGAGATCGACAGGGAAGGGAGCAACGAGGCTCGGAATCTGAGCGGCCGAAAAGCGATCATCACCGGTCCAGGGGCGGAAGACCCGGGTCGGGTAGCGTTCCTGGAGTTGGCGAGGGTAAGCGGCGGAGACGCTTGTGATTCCGGCGCATTCCTGCAGGACGCGAGGCTCCGAGATTCGGTTGAAAAAGTCAGCGGCGGCAAATTTGACCCGTCCTCCCGGTGGGTTGATGTCAGGATGTTCACGGTAATAATCGTTTACCCAGGGATCTTGGAAATCCATGAGGTAGGGAATCTCAAATTTCGACTTCCAGTAGGGACCGAGGAGATGGGTGCCGAATTGAGTCGTAGAGAAATAGACGAGGTCGAAACCTCCATTTCTCAAGAGGCGATTGCCCTCCCGGCGCAGCGCCGAAAAGGATCTCGTCGAGACGCTCCCGAGGCCGGGGAGATTGCTCAAGGGCGCTCCGAAAGCCTTGACCCGGTGGATTGGGCTTCCTGCCGGGAGCGAGGAGGAAAGCCATTCGTCCTGCGGGAAGTCGACACAGTCGGGCGCCACCGCGAGGACGGTTGCGTGAATTCCGTGTTTCTCAAAATGGGGAAGGAGAAGGCGGACGCGCTGCATGTCCGGCGCGTTCGTCGGAGCAAAGTGAGGGGAGACGATGAGGACCTCAATCATGAGGGGTCAGCACAGGCGGCTTGCAGGGATTTTCCAAGTTGTGGAGCAAAACTCGACCATGCCCAAGTCGTCGCGGCAGCGTCGAAGGCGGCATCTTTGGCGGCGTTCAGGGCCGTGCGATCGTCGACAAAATGTTGCAGAGCCCGGACGAGCTCAGTGTGCTCGTTGCAGGGGATGAGGAGACCGGCGCGCGGGCATTTTTCCATGACTTCACGCTGTCCTTTCGTGTCCGTTGCGATCACCGCGAGATGGCTTCTCAGATACTCGAAAATCTTGTTGGTCGCGGTGAGGTCCCTGTTCCGAACGCGGAAGTCTTCTAGAGCCAGGCCGACGTCGAATTTTGAACTCGCGAGCGAAAGCTGATCGTTAGGCACTGTGTCGTGTCTGGTGATCCGGTCGGAGGGCAGATGCCGGAACGTTTCTTCGAACCACCCTGAATACTGTCGGAGATTTCCGCGGAGATGCAGTTCCCAGTCGCCCTCAACTTCGCGCAGCGCTTCGGCCAACGGCTCAAGACCGCGGCCGGGACCGATCGTCTGAGAAAACCAGTAGAAGCGGACTGGCGCGAGAGATGGTGAGCTGTTTTCCTCAGCGTCCGGTTTGATGGAAATAGGAAAGGTGTTAGGAATCGTGAGAGGAGCACGGCGGCATCCCGAAGAGATCGTGAGCGCGTTGCTCAGTGCCGTCGTCGTTGTCACCGAGAGGTGGGAGTGACAGAGGAGGTGATGCTCAAGTCGTTTGAGTCGATAGACCGGTCTCGCTTTTCTCGCTTCCGGCGGGAGGTCCTCGGAGAACCAATCTTCAAAATCGACGCCGACTTTGAAGCCCAGGTCGAGGAGTTTCCGGCCCGCCCACAACCCCGCTTCGGAGTGTACCATGATGAAGTCGGGTTTGATTCGCTTTGCGGCTTTCAACATGTGCCGCGCCGTCAGTCCGAAGGACTCCGGGAGCGTCATGTTAAGGTGTTGATAGGCTATCGCGGCGAGCCTTCCCTTAGCTCTCGCGAGTAGAGAGGCAAAATTGTTCTTCGTGAGGTCGAGGAGCGGCCGGAATTCGATTCCGAGCGATTGGGCCAACTCTAAATCCTCTTTCGCGAGGCGCGGGTCCGTCCAGGTTCCCATCACGGTGACGCGGAACCCTGCCTCGACCGCAACAGCTGCTTCCTTCTGCGGGCGGGGTGCATTGGCGAAGTGTCCGCCAATGAGGATGAGAAGATGTTTGGACTGAACCATCTGGATTAACGACCCGCGAGTTTCTGAATACGACGGGCGAGTTTCCATCCGGCGAGTCGGCGCAGACGATGAAAATTGGGTGGTCCGTCAGGGAGGAGGTTGCTGCCTCCCAGGGTTTGAATCTCCTTCTCCATGCGAAGACGAAGATCCGGAAAGTCAGGGTAGATCGAGTGAATGAAATCCTGATAAAGATTGGCGCACGACTGGCGGGCGGGACGATCATTTCGCTTTTCAAGGAGGTAGGAAGTGCCTTTCATGAGCGATTGAAAATTGGAATTGATCGCTTCCTCCGACTTTCGTTGGGAGAGCGACTGAGCGAGACCGGAGCGATAGTAGAGCCGTTCTCCGGGTGTGAAGCGAACCGTGTCTGCGGTGGCGATGAGTCTTGCGAAGAACTCAAAATCATCGATCAAGGTCAGGGTTTCGTCCCACCCTCCAGCTTCTTGAATAAGCGGGCGGGGAATCAGAAAAAGACCGGGCTGCATCATCGGGCGCGCTGATTTCCAGGAGTTCACGAGCCAGTCGAGTGCGGGAAGATCCTCCCAGACCGATTCCGGGTTTGACCGATAGCTGTCAGGGTTGCCTTCGTAAAATCGTCCCCATTCGCAGGAGGCAATGTCACGCGAAGAGTTCTCCAACTTTCTCATCTGAGCGTCGATCATCGTGGGAGTGATGATGTCGTCTGCGTCAAAGTATTTGATGTAGTCCCCGCGGCTGTGTTGAAAGGAAAGGTTTCGTGCGGCTGATGCGTTGCCGCATTGAGCTTCGATGACGCGGAGGCGGTCGTCCTTAATCCCGTCAAGTCGGTCAGCGGTTTGGTCAGTTGAGCTATCGTTGACGACAACGACCTCGAGATTTCCCCATGACTGGTGAAGGGCTGAGCGCACCGCCTGACCGACATACTTCGCGGCGTTGTGACACGGCATACAGATGCTGACGAGGGGCGTGCTCATGGTTTAGGCAGGGAGTTCCAGAGAGTGGGGGTTCAGGCCAAACTCCCGTGCGATTTTCCAGGCATGGCCAAAATACCAGGGTTTGCTGTCAGCGACGTAGTGCTGGAGAACGCCGCTCCCACTGCGCGTTGCCGATTCGCTGGGGAAGGTTTGGTAACCATCTTCCGGAAGAACAAAGTGAGGTTCACGGGAGGCCATCATCGCGACGAGAGCCTGTTCAAGAAAGTAGCTCGTGCCTTCGCGTTGCGAGAGTTTGGAGCACCAGTCTTCTAACTCACTCCAGTCAATCGTTTCACTGTTGAGACCGCAGACACCGACGTTAAGGAGGGTAGGGATTTCTGCACCTGTGAGGGACTTCATGAGCGGTCGCGAGTAGCCGTAGGATTCTTCGCAGTCTTTCATCAGTAAAAGGGGGCGTTCTCCGCTTCCGGTGAGGGCACCGTCGGCCCAGTCGATGAGAGCATTGGGACGATCAAAGAAAAGCATGTCGGAATCGAGAACCAGTTTCCAGCCGGTGGAGCCAAGATGAACATCGACCAGTTTTCGGATGTTGATGTAGTCGTCGCAACGCTGTCGGAGGACCGGAAATTGAGGCCGTGGCAGGAGCGAGTCGAGGCGCTCTTCCACGGCATTGCTTTTGAGGAGGTTTCCTTTCGGAAAGAGTCGGCGGAGCGGGGCAAGATATTGGTCGGTGAGGGTCCCGTCATCGACGAGGTTCAGGATGACTTCGCGCCCTGATTGTTGTGACAGGGTCCAGGCGCAATAGGCGGTCTGATACCAGAATCGCTCGCCGGTGAGATACCAGGTTTCAATCGGTGGGAGTGAGGGATCGAATTCCGGAATGTCGAGCGCAGCGACGGAGGCTTCCATTTCACCTGCCCAGTGGTCGCATCGGACGTAGGCACGGAGTCCCCAGCGCGAGAGGCGTTGGAGTTCATCCTTGGGCTTGCGATAGAAGCGGGATTTAAGATCGCTGAGAGTCTGTCGATTCATTTCTTAAGACGGCAAAGAGGCGCGGCCCTCCAGGTTTCCGACGGCTGAACTCCAGCGGATAAAGGCTTCCGGGCCGCTCCAGGGGCGGTTCCTGAGCCAGGCGCGGGACTTTCGTAAAAGAAGGGTCCACGGTGGAATTGCTTTCCAGGGGCGGATCCCGTGGCGGTCGAGAACCTTGATGTAATCGCGAAACGCCGCGCGGGAAATGGCACCGAGGTAGGTTGGTGTGAGGCGCGTTTCGGGGAGGAGGTGATCCAAAACGAGGCGGGGCCAATAGGCGGCGGCCCAACCCGATTCGAGAGCATGAAGAATCATGTCGCAATCGCCTGCCGAGCTCAGTGATTTTCCCTTTCGGTCCGGGATTTCACCGGAGCGGGCTGAGACCATCCAGGTCGCGGCGGCCTTTTTGCGAAAGACCATTCCGGCCCCGATGGGGGCGAATTCGGGGTAAATTTTCGAGGCCGCGTAGTCAGCTGCGCTCATCGTCAGCTTTTTGGAACCAAGGTCGCGGCATCCGAGCGGGGCCATGCCGTCGACATACCAGGCTGGCGGCGGAACCTCATAGTTCGGGTGACTCTTTCCCCCGGCGACACCGACATCCGGGTGGAGGGTCATGAGATCGAGTGCGCCTTCGAGGTAGTCAGGAGCGAACACGTTATCATCGTCGGAGAAAATGATCAGCTCCGAGTTAGCTTCGGTGATTCCACAAAGACGGGCGTGCGAAAGTCCGGGGGTATTTTCCCTGACAAGGCGATAATTCCCGCTGAAGTGAGCGTTAATTTGGTCGTCGCTCAAGGGGGTGGGGGAAGCATTGTCAACGACGACGAGTTCCCAGAGTTCTCGTGCAATACTCTGCCCTTCGAGCCCCTCAAGCGTCTTGCGAAGACGCCCGGGATCCGGATCGTAGGTGGGAATGACGACGGTGAGTTTCATGAAAGAGTGCTTCAGGCCGAAGTCTCGCGTTGACGGATCGCTTTCGCGGGGGAGCCGACGCAGATCGCCCCGACGGAGATATCTGAAGTGACGACGGAGCCAGCGCCGATGACGGACCCGTCACCGATCGTGATGCCACCGAGAACGATAACCCCGGCCCCGAGCCAGACGTCGTTCCCAATGTGGGTTGGTTTTTTGATATCCTCACAGGAACGGATCGGAGTGCCTTGCGGAGAAAGGGTGTGCTCGGAAGAGAGGATGCAGCAATTCATGCCCACGAGGGTGTCTCTCCCGATCGTGACTCCGCCATGTCCGTAGATTTTGGTGTCAGGTCCGAGGTAGACGTTTTCAGCGAGAGAGATGCTGCCTTTCCACGCCTCAAGGCGCACTCCGTCGTCGAGGGTCGCCGCCTCACCAATCGTGATCGAAGCAACGCCGGGGAGGCTTCTCCAAGTTTCGAGGACGACGCGTTTTCCGACGGAGACCGAAGCATCGAGGTCGAGACCGTCCGTGAGAAGACGAAGCTTCCAGCGACGGAGGCTCGACAAGATTTGTCGTCTCGCGGGGGAGCGGTGGATGCGTTGAAACAGGTTCACGGTTAGCGGCGAAAAATTAGCGGGGAAGGGCGGACCACTTTGCCTTTTGGGTTCCATGGCCGGTTCTCCCGTCGAAGTCGGCACCGGAATCCATCTGTGGCAACACCTCGACGACATTGAGGTTCTCGGCCCAGACGAGACAGGCGCCGGAGGAGTCAAAACAGCCCGCTTCGAGGGTGTAGCGACCGGGGAGGAGGCAGGTCGAATCGACGGCGACGGTAAAGGATTGCGAACCCTGATCGAGTGGGAAAGACTGATCTGTGTCTTTGGAGAAATGTGAGGTCGCGTTGACGCCTTCGGGATTCTTCAAAATCACGAAGAGGGAATGGGGTTCCGGTCCCGGGCTCTTGTTCGTGATCGTGAAGTCAACTTCAAGACTGCCTTGAACGAAGGGGTGTGAGGGCCGCGGGTTTGCCTCTTCGACCTTGAGATGGGGAGATGAGATCCGGTAGGACGTTTCTACGGAATCTCTCATCGAAGCGCTTGCGCGATGAAACTCGGCGACGGCGGTTGAGGCGGTGTCGTCGGCGATGATGGCTCCCTTTTTCAAGAGGATCGCGCGGTCGGCGAGGCGCTGCACCGTCGCGAGGTTGTGGCTCACGAGGAGGACGGTGCGTCCGCTCCGTGCGGCGGATTCCATCTTGCCAAGGCAGCGGTTTTGAAACTCGGCATCACCGACCGCGAGCACTTCATCGACGATGAGAATCTCGGGTTGAAGATGGGCCGCGACGGAGAAGGCGAGCCTGACATACATCCCGCTGCTGTAGCGTTTCACGGGAGTGTCGAGAAATCGGGAGACACCCGCGAAGTCGACGATCTCGTCAAAGCAGTCGCGAATCTCGGCCCGTTTCATTCCGAGGATCGCGCCGTTCAGAAAAATGTTTTCACGACCGGAGAGTTCGGGGTGAAACCCGGTCCCCACTTCGAGGAGGCTTCCGACGCGGCCTTTCAAGGTGACGCGTCCTGCCGTCGGATCGGTGATGCGTGAAAGAATTTTCAGAAGCGTGCTCTTCCCCGCGCCGTTGTGACCGATCACGCCGAGGACTTCCCCCTGACGAACTTCAAAACTGACCTCGTCGAGAGCACGGAATTCCTCGATTTCATCGCCCTGGATGATCTGGCGACCCGCCGCCATGTCGAGCGCCTTGCGGGCAAAATTGCGGCTTTCGCGCACGATCGTCTCGCGGAAAGATTGATATTTTTCCTGACGAACCTGATGCCCCACGAGGTAAGTTTTTGAAAGGCCTTCGACCTTGATGCTAATGTCTGACATGGTGATGTTAGTCAGATAAGGTCGGCAAAGCTGCGTTCCATTTTTCTAAATTGCCGGATCCCGAAAATGAGAAGGAGCGAGGTGACGACGAGTGAGATGGCCACGGAACGCCAGTCCATCGCCGCTTCGGCTCCGAGGATGCACCAGCGAAAGCCGTCGATGACCCCGACCATCGGGTTCAGGTAATAGAGAAGCTGCCACTTCTCTGGAACGACTGAGCTGGAGAAGCCGACGGGGGAGAGGTAGAGCCCGAATTGGATGAGAAAAGGAATCACGTAGCGGAAGTCGCGATACTTCACATTCAATGCGGTGATCCAGAGGCCGGGTCCGAGAGACGCCGCAAAGCCGATCACGACAAAAACGGGGAGCAACAGAATCTGCCATGACGGCAGGAACTGGTAGTAGGCCATCATCGCGACGAGGATGAGAAAGCTGATCGCGAGATCGATGAAGGCAACGATGACGGTCGCGGTGGGGACGATGATTCTCGGAAAGTAGACTTTGGAAATCAGGTTCGCGTTGCTGATGAGACTGTTTGACGATTCCGACAGCGCGGTCGAAAAGAACTGCCACGGGAGCAATCCGGCAAAGACCATGAGCGCGTAAGGAGCCGCTCCCTCGGAGGGAAGTTTTGCCAATTTTCCGAATACGACCGTGAAAACGACCATGGTGAGAACGGGGCGAATCACCGCCCAGAGAATCCCAATCACGGTCTGTTTGTAGCGAACCGCGATGTCCCGTGCTGCGAGGACGTGAAACAACTCCCGGTAGTTCCAGAGATCTCTCCAGTAGTGCTTTTCGGAGCGACCCGGTTCGAGAATAATGGTTGAAGATGGCATGGGGACTCGCTGACTCAGTAGCGGATCAGGTAGTAGAAATATTTGATGACTTCGTTCTGGAACGTGATGAGACCTTGTTCTTTCTTCCACCAGTTCTTGGCGTCGTAGTGTAGGGATGGAACAGGGTGAACGCTGATTTTGATATCAAGGTCGGAAAGCCCATTCCGATAGGCCCAGTTCACGCGGCGACTCGGAAAGATATCGGTGATAATCACGATCGAGCCGATCTTGTTCTCTGATGCCCACTTCCGAATCGCTTCGACTTCGTCTTGAGTGCTTGTAACATCAGCGTGAATCACCTCGATGTTTTCGGCGGGCACTTCCAGCTTTTCCATTACTTCGACGGCAACTTCGTGCGACGGCCGGGTCAGTCCTAATGCTTCAGAGGGGAGCACTTCGGCAGCGAAGGTGACCAGCCTTTCTGAAAGGCCTTCTTTGTAGAGTTTTGCCGCTCCGAAGGGTCGCGTTTCGAGTGCTCCGCCAGGGATGATGATGGCTTCGACGGGAGATTCCGGGGTGGTATCAATCACCCAGATTTGTGCTGCGATCCTGAATATTGGCGCGTGGAAAACAGCTAAGAGCATCACCGTTCCAGCGATGACAAGCAGGGTGATTCCGATACGTTTGAAGCGTCGTTTCATTTGCTTGGGTAAGCTACCGCCACTGGTCGTTTCAGAACGGGAGGAGAACTGAAGACCGCTGAACAGGGTTAGGGGAGTATTTCGCGCTGTCCTTCAATTTGAAATCCGCTCAGCGTGATTTTAACGGAGGAGATGAAAATTATCATATTTATAACCTTAATTGTTAAGGTATTCAAACTAAATCAGCGGCTTCTCTGGTGACGAGGAATCAGCCGACCGTGGCGGATGTTGAACCCCGGTGGGAGCTTGCGTCTCTGGTTTTTAGCTTGAATCAGGGATTCAAGATGCCCTTTTTAAACAAAAAGCAGCCGTAAGGGCGGAAATCACCGACCTGAACTACGGCAAAAGCGGATTTGGCCGCATCGTAGAAAGCGAAACGCTCCAATCCTTTGATTTGAATCGAAGATCCGGCAGATTTGTCAATTTCAGCCTTCACCGCCAGTTGTGCTTCGGGCATTTCCCCGGGTGCCCCGATCACCTCCATGCGACGAACCGGGTGATCGACGAAAGTGTCGAGCGGGAGGACGGAAAGAATCGCGCGGGCGGCGTCCTCGATCGTGACGCCGGGAAGGCGAATGAGTTGGCCGCTCGTGGTTTCGGCGGCCACGGTTTCAGCGGGGTGATTTCCATCGACGAGGGCGATGTCGTCGCCGTGTCCCATCGCGGCGAGGACGTAGAGTAGATCAGGGCTGAGAAGCGGGTCGATTCCTTTGAGCATGAGGGGAGAGTGTTAGGAGCTGAGATAAATTCGGGCAGCGTTGTTTCCGAAAATAGCTGACTTTTCTATTTCGGTCAGGGTGCTGAGAGATTCGGTCGCAACTTCAAACCACTGCTTGTAGTCTCCGGCAAAATTGACGACCGGCCAGTCCGATCCCCAGATCAATCGCTCGGGGCCGAAGGTGGCGAGGAGGTGATCGATCACGGGGCGAAGATCTTCCGGCGTCCAGTTCGACGAGGCTTCTGTGATGAGGCCGGAGAGTTTGCAGGTAACGTTTCCCGGTTGTGATAGAGCATCTATGTCCTCAAACCAGGAGCGGGGAATGGTGCCGCGAATCGGAGGCTTCGCGGCGTGATCGATGACCACGCTGAGGTCGGGAAAGTTCTTCACGACGGAGAGGAGATTTTCCAAATGAACCGGAAGAACGAGTGCATCGAAGACGAGGTGATGATTAGCCATCGCATGAAAGGCAGCTTCATTTTCAGGCCGGAGAATCCAATCCACCTCGGGAATATCCTGAATCATGGGGCGCAGTCCGACGAGGAGATGATCGCCTGACATGGCGCTAATCTGAGCGACGACATCCGCCGCTTCGAAGTCAACCCAGCCGACGACACCGGCAATGAAGTCGTTCTCACGGGCAAGGCTGAGCATGAAATCAGTTTCCGCCCGCGTCGGCGCGGCCTGGACGAGGATTGTTTTCTCGACGCCGCAGGAGTCGAGCAGCGGTTTCAGGTCCGGGGGAAGAAAGTCGCGGTAGAGCGCGCCGAGCTCCGGAGTAAGCCAGCCGTAGTCACCGCGTCCAGGCTTCCAAAAGTGTTGATGGGCATCAATGATCATGAGCCTGGCGTGGGGGCGGCGGAATTAATGAGGCCAAGTTCTTTCAGCTCGGACCAGAGCTCGACAGGCACGCTCTGTCCGACGTCGTCAATTTGCGTCGTGACCTCTTCGGCAGAGGCCGCGCCGAGGATGAGGCTGGAAACTGCGGGGTGGGCAATCGCGAATTGAACGGCGGCGCGGCGGAGGGGGGTCGAGTGGCGCTCGCAAACGGTTTCGATCTGGCGGACTCTTTCCATGATTTCGGCGGGAGCCTCGGCGTAGTCGTAGCGCGCCCCTTTGATCGCACCTGTCGCGAGGATGCCGGAATTGAAGACCCCACCGAGGATCACGCCGATGCCCTGCTCACTCGCGAACGGGAGAAATGAATCGAGGGCCGGTTGCTCAAGCAACGAGTATCGACCCGCAAGGAGAATTGCATCGGGCGAGCAGTCGCGGGAAAATTGGTCGGCTGCTTCCGCGTCGTTGAGGCCTGCGCCGAAAGCGCGGATCACTCCCTGCTCCTTGAGTGAACGAAGCGCCACGACCGCTCCTTTCATCGCCGTGGCATAGGCGTCCGTAAACGCCTCGCCGTGCGTCCACCGGTCCAGATCGTGAACGAGAGCGAGATCGATTTTATCCCTTCCTAATCGCAAAAGTGATTGTTCGATGGAGCGCATCACGCCGTCGTAGCTGTAGTCGTAGGAGACAGAGTGATTCAGCCCGCCGGCGAAAACCTGCCGGTCCTGAGGTGGTTCGAAAGGGTTCGTGACCCGTCCGACTTTTGACGAAATGAGGACTTCAAATTCGGGAGTGTGGCGAAGCGCGGCACCGACGCGCAACTCCGAGAGGCCCATCCCATAGAGCGGCGAGGTGTCGATGAGGGTGACGCCCTGACGAATCGCCGACACGAGCGTCCCGACGGCCCGCTCCTCATCGATAATTTCGTAGAGGTCGGCAATCGGAGCGGCTCCAAGCGCGGGAAGCGAGATCTCGAGATCTGTCTTCCCGAGCATCCTTTTTGGTAAAGCAGCGTTCATGGTCGCGAGATTGTGAAAGGGTTCCGGAGGATTGGCGAGAGTGAAATGCGCGGAATCCTGCGTCGTCTGCGCTTGCTCAGTCCACTATTCAGTGGAACAGGAAGTAGGCTTCGTAAAGGAATGGAAACCGTAACCCTGGATCAACTAGTGGAAAGTCTCGCTTACAGTCGGTGGCAGATCTTCTTCTCGGGTGGCGCAATTTCGGAAGGGCAGAAAATGGTCGGCGCCCGTCTCGTTTCCGGTGCTGCCGGGCAACTTTTTGAAACGGGTGACGCTGAGTTGTCGGCGACGATTACGGAGAAGTCCGGAACTCCATTCTCTCCTTCGGTCGTGGTTTGGGCCGAAGAGGGACGTCTGGTTTTCGAAGGAGATTGTTCCTGCGACGAGAAGCAGAACTGCCGCCATGCCGCCGCGCTCTTGTCCTATCTCGCGAAAGGGAAGGGCGAGCGACTGGATCGTGCCTTCGGATCGATCACGAATGCGGATGAAGCGACTGCCGGAAAAAGTGTTACGCTGGAGGAGGAGCCCGTCGCCGAAGCCTCCGAGGCACGCTTCCTCATGCGAATCGAAAAGCGGCCCGATGGTGAGCGCAGCGCCTGGATGCCGGAGATCGTCGCCTCTGCCTACGCGAGGTATGACGAGGTGAAAGTCCCGCTGAATCCGGGCGGAAACCTTCCGCCGATCGTGCTGCCTGACCGCAAGATCACCCGCGACCGCGCCGCCGAGACGGCCGCTCTGAATTGCCTCTACGCCCTCAATTTTCTCCCCGGAGCCGAGGAGCCGCCGCAGTCGTTGCGAAAGCTGGACCTTCCCGAAATCGAAGGCACCCTCTGGGCACCGGACAAGAGCGAATGGCCGGACGCGGAGTTATTCTGGCAGCGCTTTCGACACGAGGGAGTGCCCGCGTTGGAGAAACGCGGCTGGGAAGTTCGCTTCGCGCCCGATGTCGGTCACAAGCCGCTCGTTTTCCGAACCGAAACCTGGCAGGCCGAGATCGTGGAGGAGGGGAAAGGCTGGTTTCATCTCTCCGCCGGATTCGAAATCGACGGTGAAACCTTCGAGCTTCAGCCGATCCTTGCCGCCCTTGTGAAGAACCGTTTTCTCGAAGTGACGGAGAAAATGTTGTCCGGTCAGGAGTTCATGATCTTTCTCCCTGATGGTCGCGGCCTTGCTCTTCCAGTGGGGCGCTTTCGTAAATTGCTCACGACTTTGGGGGAGTTGTTAGACTACAAATTCAGCGATGGGCCGATCCGGCTCACGGGAGCGGATGCGGCTTTGTTAGTCGCGGTGGAGACGGAGGGTGAAAAGCCGATCCTCGCCCCGAAAGGGATGGCGCAGATGGGCGAGAGACTCCTCCATTTTGAGCGGATCGACCGTGTCCCGACACCACCCGGACTTCGGGCCGAGCTCCGATCCTATCAGCTCGATGGTTATTACTGGATGCAGTTTCTCCTCGAGAATAATCTTAATGGCATTCTCGCTGACGACATGGGATTGGGAAAGACGCTCCAGTCGCTCACGCACATCCTCGCCGAGGTGGCCTCGGAAAGGAATGACGGAAAACCCTCGCTCGTGCTCGCCCCGACGAGCGTTGTCATGGGTTGGCAGCGGGAGGCCGCGAAGTTCACGCCTGACCTTCGTGTCCTTGTCTTGCAGGGGCCGCATCGGAAAAGAGATTTTCGAAAGATGGAGGAATTCGATCTCGTCCTGACCTCCTACGCGCTCCTCCACCGCGACATCGACGTCCTCGCGAAGACGAAGTTTCACCTCGTCTTTCTCGACGAGGCGCAGCACATCAAGAACCCCGGGGCGCAGGTGACGCGGGCGGCAGCGCGCTTGCAGGCCGATCACCGGATCTGTCTTTCGGGGACGCCGATCGAGAATCATCTTGGTGAACTCTGGAGCCTTATGCAGTTTCTGATGCCGGGAATGCTGGGGTCGATTGAGACCTTTCGGACCGTGTATCAGACCCCGATTGAACGGGGTGGGAACGAGGTGAAACGACAGGCGCTCGCGGATCGGATCGGGCCACTTATTTTGCGCCGCACGAAGCACGATGTCGCCAAGGAGCTTCCGCCGAAGACGGTGATCCTGCATCAGATCGAGATGAGTGATGATCAAAAAGATCTCTACGAAACGGTTCGCTCGACGATGGATAAGCAGGTTCGCCAGGCCCTCGCGATTCGCGGGCAGGAGGCGCAGATTGTTTTTCTCGATGCGCTCTTGAAGTTGCGTCAGATTTGCTGCCACCCCGCGCTCTTGAGTGAGGAAAAAGCGGGTGCCGGATCGGCAAAATTTGAGTATATGGTGGATTTGTTAAAGACGCTCCGGAGTGAAGGGCATCGCACTCTCATCTTTTCGCAGTTCACTTCGATGATTGCGATTATTGAGGCGTATTTGCAGAGAGAGGAAGTTGAATATCTCAAGCTCACCGGCGCGACCAAAGACCGGCAGGAACTCGTCGAGCGTTTTCAAGGCGGGGAGGGCGAGGTCTTTCTCATCTCGCTGAAAGCAGGTGGCACCGGGCTGACATTGACCGGCGCGGATACCGTGATCCATTATGATCCGTGGTGGAATCCGGCGGCGGAAAATCAGGCGACTGATCGAGCTTACCGGATCGGCCAGGACAAGCCGGTCTTTGTCCACAAGCTGATTTGTCAGAACACCGTCGAGGAGAAAATCCAGCAAATGCAGGCGAGGAAAGACGTTCTTGCCGGCGGGCTTCTCTCCGGTGCGACGAGTCAGTTGAATCTGACCGCTGAGACGATGGAGGATTTGTTGGGCGCGGATTGATTGGAATGTAGCGGAACTTGGAAAAGCTCCGACGATTGGATTGGGGATGATCGAATTTCCGAAAGATGCTCGCGCCTCCCCGGCTATCGCGACGGAAGGCTGACGCCGTCCGCTTCCATGAGAAGGTAAGTCAAAAGGGAAAATCAAAAATTCATTTTTGGTCGTTCAGTTGGCGCTTCGAAGCGGCGCAAGCCGTTCAAGGTTGGTCGTTGTAAAGGGGGCGAACAACGGAATCAGGCTTCCATACGCACTCGGTTTTCAGTGGCTCTACCGTGGCCACGGTGCAAGAGGGATTCCGCTTCTTCATTGCTCAAAAGGAAGGGACGCTGCTATCTACAGGGCGCATTTTTTCAATGCTGCGGACGGCTCGCAGTCATCCCGGAAAATCGAAATTAGGTTGTTCATCCAAATCAGTTGTCTCTAAGCTTCTTTACTCATGCGGCATTGGCCATCGGTGTTTCGTCCCCCGATTCCTCAGCAGCGGGTTTCCCGGCATTCTTCAACGGCTCGTAGTCGAGCTCTCTCTGCCAAAGCACTAACATTAACACGGCGAGCTTTCGCGCAACGGCGATGATAGCTTTCTTCTTCGCTGCTTTCCCTCCTCTCGCCGCCAGTTTTAATCCATGGCGTCTCAGATCGCAGTCCGGTCCGAAGTGACCGAGGATATAATGGGCCGCCTGCACAAGAAGATTTCGTAGGTAACGGTTCCCGGCTTTGCTAATCGGAAGTTGTTTGTCACTTGAGCCGGATTGGTCTCGTCTGGGAACCAATCCAAGCCAGGCACCAATATCACGGGGATTTTCAAAGCGGGCGGTCTCTTCGACGACAAGGGTGAAGGTCAGAGCGGTGATCGGCCCGACTCCCGTAATCTGCTGGAGTCGTTGACATCCAGTGTGAGCCAGGGCGGCTTCGGCGATTACTTTATCATAGTGTTTGATTTGAGCGGAGAGTCCATCCACGGCGAGGAGCAGAGGTTCGATAATCGTGAGCAGTTCCTGCTGCTCTGCGAGCTGCGCTCTCGCTTGTTTGGTAAAAGCAGCGGAAGAGGGAGAGCGTAAACGCACTCCGAGACTCTTGAGGACTCCACGCAGCGAAGCGATAGCCTTGACGCGCTGCCGAACGAGGGTGTCTCGCAGCTTGACGGGTATGAGGTTGAGTTGGGCTTCCTCCGATGTGTGGTTGATGGGGTGCAGCAGTTCAGGATCAACCCGGAGGAGCTTGGCCAGCATCCGGGCATCGAGCTTGTCGCACTTGCGATCATTGTCGTAGATCGCTCTCAGCTTACGCGCATTGGCAACGGTAACCTCAACCCCTTTGCTCTTGAGGAAGCGGCTAATCCAAGGACTGTGAGTTCCTACCTCTAAAGCAATCTTAGCGTCGGGAAATCTCTCCACGAGCTGTTCGAGTGCTTTGGCGCTGTTAACAAGAGTGAACTCCTCAAGGAACTTTCCATCCTTGTCAGTGACACAGACAGCGTGTTTGGTATCTCCGAGGTCGACGCCGATAAACGTTCCGAATTGCTTTTCTATCGTTGTAGTATTCATAGGAAGGTAAGATGACGGACCGCTGGCGCGGCCTCAACTTCCTTCTCATTCTATCTACGGTTCGGGATGTAGCGGAACTTGGAAAAGTTCCGACGATTGGATTGGGGATGATCGAATTTCCGAAAGATGCTCGCGCCTCCCCGGCTATCGCGACGGAAGGCTGACGCCGTCCGCTACGGATGGGCCTGAATCTCACGCGCCTTTTTTGGCGCGGATGCGGATTCAACAGGGTTGAGTGGGTGACCTAACAGGGTTCAGATTATCGACTTATGAAATCTCTCTGTTTTCTCGTACTTTTTGCGGCCTTTTCCGTTCTCACTGTTCATGGTGATGAGAAGAAGCCGAACATCCTCTTCATCCTCGTGGACGATCAGTCGCCCTTCGATTTTAAAATTTACAACGATGAGTCGATTCTCGAAACGCCGAACATTGATCGGATCGCTGCAGAGGGCGTCATCATCGACGGGGCCTATCACATGGGTGCCTGGTCCGGTGCGGTCTGCACGCCATCGCGACACATGATCATGTCAGGGCGAACTGTCTGGCACATCCCGAATCGGGGGAAAGGGAAGGGTGGAAATCCAAATGTCGGGAATACGGAACTGGTGCCGGAGAAACTCGAAGAGCAAACGATGGCGGCGGTTTTTAATCGTGCCGGCTTTGACACGATGCGCACCTGCAAGAAAGGAAACAGCTACGAGGCGGCGAATGCGCAGTTCACGATTCTCCACGAGGCGACGAAACGCGGCGGCACCGACGAGACCGGCAGCCCCTGGCATCGTGATCGGGTCATCGACTATTTGAATGAACGTGAGGCATCGAATGATGAGGATCCGTTTCTGATTTTCTACGGATTTTCACATCCGCACGATGAGCGTGACGGGACTCCGGAGTTGCTCGAAAAATACGGTTCGGTCAATCATCTCGACAAGGAGTCCGTGCCGCCGCTCAATGAGAAACAGCCGGCGCTTCCGGTGAACTACCTCGAAGCGCATCCGTTTCATCATGGTCATCCGAATCTGCGCGACGAAGTCGCAGTCAGCGGCGTCTGGGAGCGTCGTGACGAGGCGACGATGCGGAATGAGCTGGGACGCGAATTCGCCTGCAGTGAGAACATCGATGTTCAGATCGGTGAGGTGCTTGCCAAGCTCGAAGCGATGGGGGAACTCGACAACACTTACATCATTTACACGGCGGATCACGGCATGGCGATCGGTCGGCATGGCTTGCAGGGAAAACAGAATCTCTACGAGCACACCTGGCGTGTTCCTTATTTTGTGAAAGGTCCCGGCATTGAGGCCGGGAAGCGGGTTCAGGGAAATATTTATCTGCTCGACACCCTCGCGACGATCTGTGAACTCGCGGGGATCGAGGCTCCGGCGACGAATGAAGGCACGAGCTTTGCGCCGGTCCTTTTTGGAAAAGAGGAGACGGTTCGCGACACCCTTTTCGGCGTCTACTGCGGCGGCACGAAGCCGGGGATGCGCAGCGTGAAGCAGGGTGACTGGAAGATGATCAAATACGATGTCCTCGATGGCGAAGTCCGCGAGACGCAGCTCTTTAATCTCGCCGAGAACCCGCATGAGTTTCTGCCGGAACACGGGATGGATGATCCCAAGCTGACGAATCTCGCTGATGATCCGGCATATGCAGAAAAACGCGCTGAGATGGAGGCGCTCTTGCTTTCGGAAATGGTGCGGCTCAATGATCCCTATCGCCTGTGGGATCAGGCGGAGTAATCGTGAAACGTGAGACTGGCGTCCCGCCAGTGGTTTTAGGCAAATCACCGGCGGGACGCCGGTGTCACGTTACTCGTAGTCGATCTCGAGATCGTTCGCCCGAACTTCCGCGAGCTTTTCCGCCATCTTTTTGCGAAAAGCCGCGATGAGTTCTGCGTGTTCTGGTTCTTCAGCAAGATTGGTGTATCCGTCAGGATCTTTGTTGACGTCGAACAGCTCAATTCCATCGGAGGCATCCTCGCGGTATTGGATAAAAGCATGATCCTGTGTCCGGAGGAGAAACCCTTTCCGCATCGGCGCGACACTGAAGGCTGCCTCACGAACTTCCTGCGTTGGGTCATCAAGGAGCGCGGCGAAGCTTTTACCCTGCAGGCGATCCGGCACGGGGAGTCCGCAAAGTGCGGCGGTCGTCGGGTAGAGGTCGATGAGTTCAACGAGGCTGTCGGAGACGGCGGGTGCTTTGCCGGGGACGCAGACGATGAGAGGAACGCCGGAGGATTCATCGCGCAGGCTGACCTTTGCCCAGAAATCGTGCTCGCCGAGATGGTAGCCGTGATCGCTCGTGAAGATGACGATCGTTTTCTCCTCAAGTCCCGCTGACTCAAGCGCGTCGAGGACGACACCGACCTGAGCATCCATGTAGGCGACGGAGGCATAGTAGCCGCCGACCGCTTTTTGCTGACGGCGGATATCCATCTTCATGTTTTCGCTCGTCTTGTAGTTGATGCCTGCCTTCGGGATGTCGTCCCAGTCGCCGGGGACTTTGGGCGGCAGGACCATCTTGTCGTAGGGGAGGAAGGGCTCGTAGTAGGCCCGGGGAGCGACGAAGGGAACATGCGGGCGCACGAAACCGACGCCGAGCCAGAAGGGTTTGTCCTTGTGCTCGTGGATCAGTTCGGCAGCTTTCTTCGCGGTTTTACCATCGGAGTGGACGAGGTCATCGCCGTCCGCTTCGACGACGACGAAGGTGTTGCCCCCGACGGCGGGTTTTGCTCCGTCCGGATTGTTCTCGAGGGTCTCCCCGTCACCGGCAGCTTTCCATTCCGGCCCCGGACTGTTGAAACGTTCCGTCCACGAGGCTTCGTCGTCGGCGCCGTTGTAGCCGTCATGATCGCGCCCGTCACCGCCGTATTCGATGCCGCCGGGGACGCCCATATGGTAGATTTTACTGACGCGGGCCGCGTGGTAGCCGTGGTCTTTGAAGTGCTGCGACCAGGTCGCGCGATCCCCGATCTGCGGGCGCGGGCTTTTGTATCCGAGCGCTCCGGTGGCATGCGGATAATAGCCGGACATGAAGGAGGCCCGCGAGGGACCGCAGTAGGTTCCCTGGCAATAGGCGCGGGTGAAGCGGGTGCCACGAGCGGCAAGGCGGTCGATGTTCGGCGTTTCGCAGACTTCGTTCCCGTAGCAGGAAAGGGCGGTGTAAGTGAGATCGTCGGAGATGATGAAGAGCACGTTGTAGTCCTTGCTGTGTCCCGTCACGGGGATCAGAAAGAAGAGTGCGAGAAATCGAAAGATCGACAGAGAGCGTTTCATTCTTTCAGCTTATAGCGGAGGACGAACTTTGCCCCAAGCACGTCTCCTTACGCGGTTGCGCATTGCCGCGCTGCGGTTTACGGGAACCGTCTCATGGATTCCCCCGTCCTTCAGGTCACTGGTCTCACGAAAGCCTTCGGCGACGTGCGTTCTGTCGATGGCATTTCGTTCGAAGTCGGTAAGGGCGAGATCTTAGGACTCCTCGGCGCGAATGGCGCGGGTAAGACGACGGCGATCAACATGATCCTCGGGATCGTCACGCCGACTGCGGGATCGGTGAAGGTCTTCGGAAAGGATCTCCACTCGGAGCGGATCAAGATCCTGAGCCGCATGAATTTTTGCAGCACTTACACGCAGTTGCCGGGCAATCTGCGGGTCTGGCAGAACTTGAAGGTCTTCGGGAAAATCTACCGCGTCCCGGATCTCTACCGGCGCATTGATGAGGTCCTTGCACTGCTGGAGATCACTCATCTTAAGAACCGGATCAGCGGCGAGCTTTCGGCCGGAGAGGGGACTCGCTTGAATCTCTGCAAGGGGCTTCTGAACCGTCCGGAACTGCTCCTCCTCGACGAGCCAACCGCGAGCCTCGATCCTGACATTGCCGACAAGGTCCGAAAAGTCGTGAGCCGGATCCGTGATGAAGAGGGCACGAGTATTCTCTACACTTCGCACAACATGCGCGATGTCGAGGAGGTCTGCGACCGGATCGTCTTCATGCACAAAGGGAAGATTCTCTTCACCGGCACTTCGGAGGAAACCTTGAAGCATTTTGAGAAAGACACGCTGGAAGATGTCTTCATCCAAGTCGCGCGCAGTGGTGATCTCGAAAGTCAGCACGGGGAGGTCGGCCCATGAATTTGGGAACGATGCAGGCGCTTGTCTTGCGCTACCTCTATCTCTACACGCGGACGCCGATCCGCGCGGTCGAGCTGATTTTCTGGCCGCTGGTGCATCTGTTAGTGTGGGGCTATCTTACGATGTTTCTCCAGCAGAACACGGACGACAGTTTTCCGTATGAGATTACTTTTCTGATCGGCGCGGTGATTCTCTGGGATGTCCTCTTTCGCGCGCAGCAGGGCGTCGCGATTTTCTTTCTCGAAGATGTCTGGTCGCGCAATCTGCTCAATGTCTTCGCGGCACCGGTGACGAATCTTGATTACCTCGGTTCGACTTACGTGGTCGGCTTGATGCGTGCCGCCGTGACCGTGACGATGTTGTCGGTGCTCTCGGTTTTTCTCTATTCCTTCAACATTTTTCAGCTTGGCTGGGCCTTGCTTCCCTTTGTCTTTAACCTGCTCATTTTCGGATGGGCGCTGGGCATGATCTCGACGACTTTGATCGTGCGCTGGGGACCGGCTGCTGAATCGCTCGCGTGGGCGGTGCCGTTTTTCATCCAGCCGTTTGCGGCGGTCTACTATCCGGTTTCGGTCTTGCCGGTCGCCTTGCAGTGGGTCGCGAAATCGCTACCCTGTTCCTACATTTTTGAAGGGATGCGCGGGACCTTGAAAACCGGTGAGATCGATTGGACTTCGCTCGGGATCGCGACGGGACTGAATGTCGTCTACCTCGCTGTCGCCGGGGTGCTTTTTCTGCGAGTCATGAATGTGGCGAGAGAGAAGGGGCTCCTCACGAAGTTTTCTTCGCAGTAGGATCATCAGATCCGGGGACGCGATCGAAAAATTCGACGAGACCGGTTTCGAGGGAATACTCGGCACCGACGACGAAGAGGAAATCTTCTTCGATCCATTTTTCGACGATGGGCGATCCGGCTTTGAGGTGGCGGACCGAAGCGCGGATGTTGGCACGGACGGCGTGATCGACGAGGGCGTCGGGATCGTCCGTGATGTCGGCATCGAGGAGGGGCTGCACCGAGGGACTGATGCGGCTCACAATCGACTCGAGATTGGGAGAGCGGTTTTCGCGTGGCACTTTTAACTCATCAACGGTTGCCCGAACTGCTCCGCAAGAAGAATGACCGAGGACAACGATCAATCGGCATCCAAGCGCCTCGACCGCATACTCGATGCTGCCGACGCCGGACGGGGCGACGACATTGCCGGCGACACGGATCACAAAGAGGTCGCCGAGTCCCTGATCGAAGAGTATTTCCGCCGGAGCCCGCGAGTCCGAGCAGCCGAGGATGACGGCGGAGGGAGCCTGCGACTCGACGAGTTGGGCGCGGCGTTCTTCGATCGAGAGATTTGCCGAGAGCGGTTCTCCGGCGGCGAAACGGCGGTTTCCTTCGACGAGTTTATTGAATGCGGTAATCGCTCGATGCATGGCGCATCATGTAGCGCGGGTAGGGCCGGGGTCAAGCGGACGATGTCGCGGATTGGCCGATAAATGAGACCGGGAAGTCTCCGATCCCTTTCAGTGTGATGGTTCGCTCGGACTCGACGGGGAAGGTATCTCCGAGGAGAGCAGCCGTCGCGTTTGAGATCTGGACGCGCGACGGTTCGCCGCTCGATTCGAGGCGGGACGCGGTGTTTACGGCATCGCCCCAGAGATCGTAGGAGAATTTGCGTTTTCCGATGACGCCGGCGACAAGCTCCCCGGTGTGGACGCCGATACGAAGAGAGAGAGGGGTATCACTTTCCTTTGCAGACTCTTCTTTGATCGCTTCGATCATCTCCAATCCGGCGGCGACAACACTGCGTGCTCCTTCTTCCGGTGAGCCGTCGATCCCTCCGCAGAGCATGTAGGCGTCGCCGATCGTTTTAATTTTTTCCAGCCCATGAGCCACGCAGATGTCATCGAAGCGGGAGAAGATGCGGTTAAGCCTCGCGACAAGTTGTTCCGCCGGTGTCTTTGCGGCCCAGGGCGTAAATCCAACGATGTCAGCGAAGAGGACGGTCACAGCGGGATGACGATCGGCGATGACGGCTTCGTTGTCCTTGAGGCGTTCCGCGATGGCCGGGGGCAGAATGTTGAGGAGTAATTTCTCAGATCGCGCCTGCTCGGCTTCGATGCGTTTTTCGTGGCCGCGACTCACGGCGCGGGCGGCGAAGGAAGAGGGGATCGCAAGGAGCAAACCGATCACGAAAGCGCCAAAGATCATCGCTTTCCGCAGGGCATCCAGCTCGCTGCGAACGCGCGCGGTGTTCTCATGCGTCGTCACGGTCCACTCGGTGTCGGGGACTGCTTCCATGTAAACAATCTCGCTTGCTCCATCGGGGTAGAAAAGTGAGCCGGCGCCGAAGATCCCCCGCGAGATCACTTCCTCCCACGGGAGTGGCGAGCCTTTGCCGAGGCCTGCCATTTCGACGAAGCCGGCCTGCTTCGTCGCAATCGACATCCCGAGCGCCATCGTCATGGGGTGACAGACAAATGCAGTGTCGCTGCGATGGACCACGCAGGAAAAACCACGATCAGCGTCCGCTCCGGTGAGAAGAGCCTGAAGCTCTTTCGTGACTTCTTCCGTGGGAATACCTTCCGCGAGTCTGAGCGCAGCGAAGTTAGCGAGTGACTTTGCCTGCCGTGCATTGACGTCGGCCTGAATGAGCAGGTAGCGCTCCTCCATTTTCGTGATGATGAACGGAACGACGAGCAAGCCAACGAGAAATATGCTCGCGAAGACAGCGAGGAAAGTGAGCAGGGCAAGTCGAGTTGGTTGGTGAGGGATCGGCATGGCGTTGAGTGGTGCGACGACGGAAGCGCAGGTTTCTTTCGGGAAAAGAATATCCTTTTCGCTTCTCCTGCGAAGCTTTCACTTTCGAGTCCCGCCATTCCCGTGAGATCCGCCACTCAAACTGCGGTATGATTTACTTGCACGAAATGCGAGGTGTGATTGATTGAAACGTTGCCCGAAAGATTCACCTGCAACGAACCAAAACCGATCCGTTTTCCCCCGCTCCATTTCTGTCTTTTCGCTATCGTGCTTTCGTGCGGCGGGAATTGCTGGGGCACCGAAGAAATTGAGTTCACGAATCGCGAGGCTCTGGAATCAGGCCCATCGAGCAACGGAACGGTGACCCTCGAATGGTCGAACCCCGTGAAGGTTGAAGTGGCTCTGGAGCAGTCTGGCGACGCTGCGTTTTCGTCGTATATGACTCGCTATGAGGGGCTTGACAGGAGTTCAGTTTTGAGTGGACTCGCTGAAGGGAATCACTATTTCCGGATTGGTCCGAAGGGTTCTGAAACCCGTTCTGCGGTGGTTGCAGTCGAAGTGAAATTCTTCCGACGGGATTACCTTTTCTGGCTTCTTGGAGCGGGTGGAGTCGTCGTTTGCCTAACGATTGGCACGATTATCGTCGGCGCCGTGCAGCAGGGAAAGGGGGAAGAATGACGGAAGACACCTTCTCGATTTCCCGCACAACAGGGTGGGGTGTCGTCATTTTGCTGGGGATTCTCTGGGTTGCTCTTGGGATTTACTGGGGCCGTCGCGCGAAGAATTCGGAAGGCTTCATGCTCGCGGGTCGCAATGTTGGGCTCTCGCTCGGTTCGGCGACGGCGATGGCGACCTGGGTCACATCGAACACGACGATGCTCGCGCCGGTCTTTGCGCTGACCCTGGGAATTTGGGGGATGCTAGCCTACTCGACGGCGAGCTTCGGGCTCCTTCTCTTCGCGCTTTTTGTGCCGAGGATTCGCACCCTGCTTCCGGCGGGAGTGACGGCGGGGGATTTTTTCCGGCTCCGATATGGCCGTTTCGGCTGGTCGCTTTTTCTGATCATCACGATGCTCTACTCGCTTTCGTGGCTCGTGAGCATGGCGATAGCGGGGGGGGACCTTCTTGAGTCGCTCGCGGGTATTCCCTACCTGCAGGGCATGAGCCTCATCCTTGTCGTTTGTATTCTCTACACGCTCTTCGGCGGACTCTACGCCGTGATCGGGACGGACTTCATTCAAAGCCTCATTATTCTCGTCGGGATTGTTTTCGTCGGTGCGCTGGTAATCACGAAGCTCGATTTCGATACAGCTTACGAACACCTCTCCACCTACCAGCCTTCGCTCCTGCAACTCGCGATGCCGGCCGCGCTTCTCGCGGTGTTCAACAACATGCTTTTTGGTTTCGGTGAGGTTTTCCATAACAATGTCTGGTGGTCGCGGGCGTTTGCGATGCGGAGAGAGATCGCTCCGAAAGCCTTCGCGCTCTCTGGGTTGCTCTGGTTTCCGATTCCAATCGCGGCTGGATTTATCGCGTTAGCGGCGGGGCCTCTCGGAATTAATATCCCGGCCGAAAACCAAACCGGCCCGGTCGTGGCCTCGGCCGTGATGTCCATGTCAGGGTTGGGAGCGGCGGCGGGAATTCTCATCCTCATTGTTCTGTTCTGCTCGATGGCTTCATCGATCGATTCGCTGCTCGCGGCAACCTCGGACCTACTAATCGAGGATGTGCAAAAAGGGCTCTTCGGCGTGAAGGTTGACGAAGTGAATTTCCGGCGCTCTGCCAGTGTCGTGATTGTCGGTGTCGGGGTTCTCACCTGGATTCTCGCGGCACCACATTGGCCGATTATCAATGCGCTCTTCATTTCCGGGCCGCTCGTGGGGAGTCTCATCTGGCCGGTGATCGCGGGTCTTTTCTGGCGGCGGATCAATCGCTCTCTTGTCCTTGCCGGAATCATCGCGGGAAGCATCCTCGGAGTGTGGGCCTATTTTGCGTTGGGGTGGTTCACTGCTTCGCTTGTCGGTGCCGGCGTTTCCATGGTCGCGACGATTGCAGCGCGTTTTATTTCTCCGATTTCGTTTACTATTCCTGACAAAGCAATAACGACTAACTGAACCATGTTTTCTGAATCCTTTTTCCAAATTCTAATCGTCGGGGCTCTTGCCTGGACTGCTCTGGGTGCGATGGCCCTGATTGTGCTTCTCATCGTAGACTGGATACATGGCACCCTTTGGTAACCTGATTTTCGCGTCGCTAAACAAAGACTGATTTCCTCATGAGAGAGACACCCTTTCCTGAAGGTTCGCCCGAAGAGGCTGACCGCCCAAGTATCAATCCACCCGAGGACTCGGAGGCGATTCATCCGGAGCCGGGTAATTTATTTGAGAGTAATCCGGTGAGCCTACAAATGCTCAGTGAACTCAAAGGGCAGAACATCATCGGAGCCGGGCAGTTCACTTTTGAGCAAGTCACCGAGCTTTGTAAATTGGCGGCTGTCCTCGAAAAACTTGAGATCTGGCCCTACCACCCACTCGACGGGAAGATTGCGGTGACGGCCTTTTTTGAGGCATCGACAAGGACGCGGACGAGTTTTGAAAGCGCGATTCTAAGACTTGACGGAAAAGTTATCTCTATCGCTGACGGCAGCACGACAGGCCAGGCAAAAGGGGAGTCGCTCGCTGATATCGGCGAAATGTTCAACGCCTATGCAGACTGCGTCATCATGCGTCACACAAACACGTCGGCTCCGGAGGAGATCCTGCAGAACCTTCGCATCCCGCTGATCAATGCCGGAAACGGATCGGGCGAGCATCCGACCCAGGCGCTCGCGGACTGGTTCGCGCTGTTGAAATGGAAACCGGATCTCGCGTCGCCGATCATACCCGGAGCACGGAAAATGAATCTCGGAATTCTCGGGACACCGGGCTCGATGCGGGCGGTGAAATCGTTCCTTCTCATGTCGCTGTTATTTCATGAGCACATTGGAAAAGTCACCGTGATTTCGGAAATGGCAGATCCGTTCGGTGAAGATGTCATTGCGCGCCTCACCGAAGCGAACATTGATTACGAAGTCTCGAACGATGTCCGTGAGCATCTCCCCGAACTCGATGTCATCTACATGAATTCGATCGCATTTCTCGGTGACTCCTACAAGAACATGGACAGCCGATTTAAGCTTAACTCGGAGAGTCCAATCAAAGAAAGTGCGGTGATCCTCCACCCACTCGCGCGTCTCGACGAGCTTGACACGTCGCTCGATAAGACTCCTCACAATCTCTATTTTTCCCAGGCTCACGGGGCGGTCTTCATCCGGCAGGCACTGCTCATGGCGGTGCTGGATCGCCTCAAGGCGCTTCCCAATCTCATCGACCTCGACACGAACACGACTTCTTAGAAAACTATTATGTGCGGTATTGCCGGCCACTTTTCGGCCCACCCCCTCCCTGAAAACACCCCCGACACGCTCGAGGGACAACTTGAAACCATCGTCCACCGTGGCCCTGACGGGAACGGTCAGTTCGTTCTCCGTGAAAAAGGTGTCGCGCTTGGTCACACCCGTCTCGCAATCAACGATCTCGAAGGCGGGCACCAGCCGCTTCATGCCGTCGATGACCGCTTTGTCCTCACAACGAATGGCGAGTTCTATGATTTCAAACGACACCGCGCCACGCTCATGGCGGAGGGCGATCGCTTCATCACGAAGTCAGATTCTGAAATCGCGATCGGTCTTTACCGGAAGTTCGGACTCGACTTCACCGAACACCTCCGTGGCGAGTTTGCCTTCGCTCTTTATGATCGGCAGAAAGATGAACTCATTCTGATTCGGGATCGCTTTGGAGTGCGACCACTCTTCTATTGGCTCTCGCCTGACCAAAGCACCATCGTTTATGGTTCGGAGGCAAAGGCCGTCCTCGCGCACCCGGACGTTCCTGCAAAGTTGGATTCGAAAGCGGCGCTGCATCAGCTCATGCAGACGATTGCGCCGGGGATGAGTGCTTTTGAAAATGTGGTTTCGTTAGCGCCGGGCCACTTCATGAGGATTCGCAAGCGCAGTGGAAAGCTTGAGATTCACGAAGAGAAATATTGGGACTTCGATTTTCCTCACGAGGAATCGCGCTTGCACGACGTTGACGAGGAGGAGTATGTCGAGCGCGTTCGCGATGAATTGATCAAAGCAATCGTCCTCCGTCTCGAAGCGGATGTTCCGGTGGGTTGCTACCTTTCCGGCGGCATCGACTCTTGCTGCATCCTCGGACTCGCGACCGGCGCGATGCAGTCACCGACAAAGGCCTACACGATTTCTTTCGACGATGATGCCTACGACGAGGCACCGATCGCCAAGGAAATGGCGGAATCGATGGGCGCTGATCAGGAAGTGATCAATTTGAAAGCCGCTGATCTCTACGGTGAAAACTACGTGAAAACGGTCTGGCACGCTGAGCGGACTTTTTACAACACCCTGGGTGTCGCGAAGAATCTGATGTCGAAGCGGGTCTGGGATTCCGGGTATCGTTGCGTCATCACGGGGGAGGGAGCCGACGAGTTATTTGCCGGCTATCCCGCGCTGAAGCGGGACATGTTTCTCCACGGTCTCAGCCACGAGCCGGAGAGTGTCAGGGCGGAATATCAGGCCGCTTTGGAAAAGACGAACCAGCTCTTCAAAGGAGCGATCCTCGCGGAGAATCAGCGACACCACGCGAAGTGGGAATCACTCTGCGGTTTTACCCCGTCGTGGATCCAGCCGTGGATGGACACGCTCGATCTCGCCCGTCCGCTTTTGTCGGATGACCTCCAACGCGAGCTTAAGGGCTACGATCCGATTGATGAGATCGCGTCCCGGATTGATGGTTCCATGTTAGAGGGGCGTCATCCCCTCGACATTGCGCAATACACTTGGAGCAAGTGTCAGCTCGAAGGCCAAATTCTGAACTGGGGAGGAGACCGCGTCGATATGGCGAACTCGATGGAATCCCGTCCCGCTTTTCTTGACCATCACCTAGCGGCCGTGGCCGTGGATGTTCCGCCAAGTCTTCGTATCAAAGGGAATATCGAAAAACATGTTCTCCGTGAGGCAGTCAAAGGCGTCCTCCCCGAAGTGCTCTACAAGCGCGAGAAGTTCGCCTTCATGGCACCGCCCGCGCACACTGACAAAGCCAAAATGGCAAAAGTCGAAGAGCTCATCAGCGAGTATCTCGACGAAAACACCGTCGGTGAAGCCGGGATTTGTTCCCCGGAGCGGGTCAGTGATTTCCTCCGCGACTACCGGACGGACACCGACTCGACCTCGCTTGTCCGGAAGGATACGCTTTTGAATCATCTCCTTACTCTTCACATCCTACACCGCCAGTTCGTTGCTTCATGAGTGATCTCAAGGTCGACATCGAGCGCATCAAAAAGGACATCCTCGACCTCGCCAAAATCGGTTACGACGAGCGGGATCGCGGAATTTATCGCATGGCCTTCACCGATAAGGACATGGAGGGCAAGCACTGGCTCCTGAACCGAATTGAGGAATGCGATCTCACCACTGGTATAGACGGAGCAGCCAATGTATCGGGAATCCTTTCCGGAAAAGAGGATTCGCCCCGTGTTTTCGTCGGGTCGCACATTGACAGCGTCCCCTGTGCGGGAATGCTCGATGGCACCCTCGGCGTCATTGTCGGTCTGGAGTGTCTTCGCGTCTTGAAAGAGGCCGAAGTGCCGCTCGCAAAAACCATCGAGCTGATTGCTTTCTCCGACGAGGAGGGGCGCTTCGGAGGGACATTTGGTTCCGAAGCCTTCACTGGAGTCCTCTCGCTGGAAAAAGTTCGCACGGCTGCCGATCTCAATGGAGTTCCACTGCAGGATGCGATGCTGGAGCAGGGACTCGATCCGATCAAGGCGCTCGATGCCCGGCGTCTCCCCGATGAGATTGATTCCTACCTCGAACTCCACATCGAGCAAGGACCAGTCCTTGACGAACAACATCTTCAGGTGGGAATCGTCGAGTCGATCACCGGTTTGCAATCCTGGTCACTGCGCTTCGATGGCGAGGCCAATCATGCGGGCACGACTCCGATGGATTATCGGAAAGATGCCTTCATGGGGCTGGCCGATTTCGCCCACGAGGTCCCGAGAATCCTCGAGGAAAACGGGGGCGAGAACAGTCGCGCTACGATTGGTAATGCCGAAATTCTCCCCGGTGCTCCCAATTCCGTTCCTGGCGCGGTTGTCTTTTCACTCGATTTTCGCGATCCATCTGTTGAGCGGCTCGAAGAGTTGTCACACGCCTTCCAGAAGGCGCTCGCCGCGATCTCGCGGCGCCGAAGCCTGAAGTTTGAGATCCACGTTCAGGGCGAAATTCTTCCGGTGGATTCCGACAAGCGGCTCACCGGGATCTTGAAAGAAGAAGCGGAACGACTCAAGCTCCGTCATATCACGATGCTTAGTGGCGCGGCACACGATGCTCAACTCGTGGGTCGGATCGCGCCCATGGCGATGATCTTTGTCCCGAGCCGGAAAGGCCTCAGTCACTCACCCGACGAATGGACGCCATGGGAGGACATCGAGGCCGGAGCAAATCTTATGCTGGCCGCTCTTTGCAAACTGGCCTGTTAAACCCTACTGTCCGCTCATGTCCAATCCCCCGAAGGAAGATCCTCTCAAGCAGATCTATCGTGAGTCATTTGTTGAGAATCCGAAGCACCTCACCGACCTCAAGAATCGCGACACTGCGCTGCTCTGCATCGACATGCAGTATCTCGATGCTGCCGAGGGGTACGGGCTGTTTAAAGACTACGAGAGTTCACCGATCCCGCTCGAAGAGATGCGGTATTACTTTGACCGGCTCAAAGAGATCGTCCTGCCAAACGTCCACAATTTGCAAAACTGTTTTCGCCAGCATGGACTCGAAGTGATTCATGTCAGGATCCAGTCGCTGACGCAGGACGGGCGGGATCGTTCGAAAGGGCACAAGCGACTTGAACTCCACGCCGCGCCCGGATCGGGTGATGCCTGCTTTCTCGAAGAGGTCGCTCCAGTGGGAGATGAGATCGTGATTAACAAAACGGCGAGCGGGGTCTTTTCCTCGACCAATCTTCACTACGTCCTCAACAATCTCGGGATAAGCTCGCTCTACGTCGTCGGCGTTTACACGAACGAATGTGTCGAGACGACGGTGCGTGCCGCCTGCGATCTCGGCTATCTCGTCACGATGGTGGATGACTGCTGTGCGACGCAAACGCCGGAGCTTCATGAGGCAAGTTTGAAAACCCTGCGGAATCGTTATTCGAGAATCGTCACGACCGTCGAAGCGCTCGAGGACATCGAACACTATGTGAAGGGCACGGAGCCTGCTGTGATGTCGGGGCACTGAGGAGATCGTTTGCTTCATCTTGCACATTGAAAAAAATACTAGTCCTGTGATGGGCGAGTGATCTACACTTGGTCTGTATGATCGATTTCTCCTATCTCGAACGAGGCTGGACGGCACTGGCGAAGGCGCATCCTGCCGGAAGCATGGCAGGTCACCTCGGGGCCGGAGTCCTCGCCGGATACTATTTCGGCGAGCTGAATCCTGACCTCGATCCTGCGGTTTTTGGTTTCGTGACCGCGGATTTGGATCGGATCATCGACGGCGAAGAGGCGATCTGGTTTAACCCGAAGAAAAGCGGGATCACGATCACGGAAATGTTCACGGCTCAAGGAGCGGACGATCCTCCGCTTTCAGCCGCAGAAGCATCTTCGCAGATCGCTGCGGAGCTGGTCGGGACGATGGATTCTCTCCGGCAAAGCGGGCACAATGTTATCTTCGGATCGCTCGCGCTGCGGGCCCTCGCGGACCATCCTGATCTCGCGACGCAGTCCACTGTCGATGGAGTCGTCCGCCTCATGAAACAATTTCGCGGAGCACGTCCGGGTCGGGGAAACTACGGCAAAGAGGAGGGCTGGAAAATGGGGGAGACCGTCGATATTTCTGAAGTCGCAATCCCCGACTATGACACCCTTGTCGAAACGGCCGAAGTCACAATCGATGAACTTATTCACACGGCGCACTTTCGCACCCAGGGGTATGGCGGCCTCTTTCACCTCCTCGATCATGCTGCTGCCCTCATCGAGTGCTGGGAGCATGGTTTCCCTGAGCTGGCCTTCGCCGGGATTCCCGCGCACCGGGAGCACGTAAAATACCTGCGCACTCTGCCTGACTTGGAGGCTGAGCTGGGACCTCTCGAAAAGTCATCGCTTTACCCCACCGATCCGGAATACTGGGCACGGCAGGAGTCGGCTCAGTGGTCCGCGTGGCTCACTCATCGAATCAAATCGCTCTACGGCTTCAGTGTCGTATCCGCGATGATTGAGGACGAGGAGAAAGTAAGGAAAGCGAAGGATGCGCTTCGATTCATGATGGCTTGAGCGTTGCTTAGCGCGATTCTGATCGAAAAAGTTGGAAACAGGTTGGAGTTTTGATGACGATGGGATAATATGATCTTGTAATAAGCACAAGACTGCTCTGCCCGGGCATTGTTCATTTGTTAGTTTTCTCATCAATTTCTGGCCGACGCTCAATGCCCTCGACGTAATTCGGGCATTCAGTGATCAGAGAAAACAAAAATTATATGAAGTTGTTCATCGGCAATCTATCCTACGACACCAGCGAATCAGAACTCCGCGATATCTTCGCCGAGTTCGAACCCATCCTCGAATTTGTCCGTCCCATCAATCGTGAAACAGGCCAGCCTCGTGGCTTTGCCTTCGTCACCTTAAAGGATTACGAAACCGGGGAAGCCGCGATTGAAGCTCTCAATGGCAAAGAGCTCGGCGGCCGACAAATTGCGATTAACGAAGCGGAGGAGCGGACCAACTCACGGCCGCCCCAGAATCGTTATCGCCCAGTTGAGGAAGACATCACTTCCGGCGCGGCCCCTCGCGTCGATGATCGTCCTACCGACAAAAAGGGCAACAAGGTGACCTACAAGTCGATCTGAAAGTAGCGGCATTGGGAACAATGCCGAATAGTGCGTCCGCTCTCAAAGCGCACGATCAGCCGGAAGATTTTGCATCTTCCGCTACGTCCTGAAAGCGCTTCGCGTTCGGAACAATGCCGAATAGCGCGTTAGCCCTCAATGCGCACGATCAGCCGGAAGACCTTGCCTCTTCCGCTACGCCCTGAAAGCGCTTCGCGTTGGGAGCAATGCCGAATAGTGCGTTCGCTCTCAAAGCGCACGATCAGCCGGAAGATTTCGCCTCTTCCTCTACGGTTCAGTCTTTCGTTTTCGAAACTTTGGGCTGATCCCACCAGCCGTTCCGCGGCGTGTAATCCGGCTTCATGAACTCCGCATGCTCGGCTTCACGCTTCGGGTTTCCTTCTGCTTCTAGCTTCGTGAGCTGAGCCTCTTGCTTTTCGGCATCGAAATCCGGATTCATCGCCGGAAACCTGGCCCCGACCGTCTCCTGCCAGGCCCGGATCGCGGTCTCCATTTCCCGGACCCGAAGTGGATGCTGGGTCGCGAGATCGACCTTTTCCGCGACATCATTGCCGAGGTGATACAGTTCATTGCGACCGTCTTCAAAATACGTGACCAGCTTCCAGTCGCCATCGATCATGATCGCTGACGGTTCGCCCCCCTGATTTCCGTAGTGCGGATAGTGCCAGAAAAGGGGGCGCTCCGGGGTCTCGCCACCCTTCAAGACCGGCACGAGACTGATCCCGTCGGCGTGCTGATCCGGCATCGCTTCAAGCCCCGCGATCTCCAGAATCGTCGGATAAAAATCCATTCCCGTCGCGAGCGTTTCGGTGGTGCCGCCGGTCGTGACACCCGGCCAGGCGATGTAGTAAGGCTGACGAATCCCGCCCTCCCACTGACGACCTTTGCCGCCTCGTAGCGTCAGCGCTGCCGTCGCGTAACCGTCGCCGGACGTGACGCCGCCATTGTCCGAGGTGAAAATCACGATCGTGTTGTCCGCTTCGCCACTGGCCTCAATCGCGTCCAGCACGATCCCGACCGCATCATCGAGCGCGGCCATCATTCCTGCATAGATCGGGTGATCCTGCACCTGTCGGACTTCCTGGGTGCGGTCCATCGCAAAGCGCGGTTCCGTTCGTTCCGTCAGTCCCATCTTCTCCGCCTTCGCCTGGAATTTCTTGAAGCGCTCCTCCGAGCAATGGATCGGACCATGGACTGAGTAAAAGGAGAGCATCGCAAAGTAAGGCTCGTCCGCCCCGGCCTTTCGTGAAATGAAATCCGCCGTCTCGCGACCGAGTCGGAGCGGCAGTTCCGCCCCCGGCTCATCGTCGGTCAGTTTCGGATTCTTATACGGGGAGTGATATCCGCCCGGAGGAGTCCCGAAGTGATAGCCCCCCTGATTCTCCTCGTATCCCTGTTCTTCAGGTGTGAATCCATCATCGCCGAGATGCCATTTCCCTGCGAAGAACGTCCGGTAGCCGTTCTCCTTCAATGCTTCGGCAATCGTTATCTCCTCCAGTGCCAGTTGCTGAGTGTTCCTGGCAGGCAGAAGTGCCGTGTTCTTTTTCCACTGCTCCGGCTGATTGCCTCCGTTGACTGCGATGTAGTCTGTGATCCCGGTTCGCACCGGCGATTTCCCCGTCTGGATCGCCGCTCGCGAGGGGCTGCAAACCTGACAGGCGGAGTAGCCGCGATCAAAGCGAAGGCTCCGCTCGCCGAGTGCATCGATATGCGGTGTATCGTAAAACGTGCTCCCTTCGATCCCGAGATCTTCTTTGCCAAGGTCATCAACGAGGATGAAAACGAAATTTGGTTTGTCCTCGGCGTGGGAGGAAAGGGTCAGGGCGATTGCGAGTGCCAGAAAAAAGGGCTGTTTCTTCAAAATCATGAGACCAGCAGCCTGAAGGGTGCGTTCCCTTTTGCCAAGTGGCTTCATGCAGGAATCACCTGATTTGTCTGGGCGATGACTCGTCAATCCGCTACGATGCGAGCAGTTGTCTTCGGCGGTTGGCCATTCCACCGCCCCAAAAAGGATCACGGTCTGATCCGGAACTGTTTCTTTCTCTCTTTTTCCCGGTCCCTGTCCCGTTTGACAGAACCCTGATCGATCTCTCGATCTTTAATCCTAACAAAAACACCATTATGGGCGACAAGTCACCAAAATCACAGCAGAAGAACAAAAATCAGCAGAAAGTCAAAAATGACGCCTCTGATAAGAAAAAAGCCAAAGCCATTGCCGGTAAGCAACAGGCGGGTGCCGTTCCCGCAAAAAAGAAGTAGCTTGAGCATCAGCTGCTTTCTCGATGTCTCGAGGACCTCGGGAAACGTTGCGATGATGTCAATCTTCCGACCGCATCAGTCCGGGTGCAAAGTCGGCGCGTTCGGAAGGCTCACGCCGTCCGCTTCAGGGAGAATCGAAAGTGTAGCGGAAGAGGTCGATCTGGCGAATCCGCGTCCTCCTTACCGCCACCGCTCCTGCCACGCCTCAAACTGCGTTGGCCGGAGCCGAAACCGGGCGATGTTGCCTTCGTGGAGACAGAGCAGTTCGGACTCGACGACCTCGATGAATCGAGCCCGGTCTTTCTCCGCGATCTCAAGTGCTGCGTGGTTCGCAATCCAGCGGGCCGCCCCGCGTTTGTCGAGCTGCTGTTGAACGACTTCGCGGACAGATTCTCCGATTTCACCACGAAGTCGCAGTCGGAACGGGTCGGGCTCGCCGAGCGATTGAACCACGGCCGAATATCGCGCCGCCGAGCGTTCGTAGGCCCAGACGAAGACCTCGCGCAGATAGTCGATCCGCTTCAGTTCGTAGACTCCGATCAACCCACTGATGTAGTCCACCTGCGGCACATCGATAAAAGACAGGGGACACAAATTTGTCCGCACAAGGGGAATGTTTGCGGCGAGACGGGAGACCCGTTTGTTCACATCCTCAAAGGGCTGAAGATAGGGAAGGTGCACCATCGCAAAAAAGGCCTGCTCAAAGGGATCTGAAATCGCTTCCGCTTTCGCCAAAATCTCAGTGAAGCGATCTTCAATCAGGGCCGGCACCTCCAGCGGATGAAAAACCGTCCCACTGATCCCGACGGCACGGGAGCGCAATCGTCCGCAAGCCCTCTGATCAGTCAGAAGGTTGTCAGACAAGACCGCATGAAGACTGCAAATTGTGTAACGGTTAAACCCGATTTCGGAGGCGTCCTCAGCCAGCATTTCAATGGCCGCTTTGTGATTGAGGATCATCTGGGTTTCCTCGACCCCGCGCCCGTCGCTACCCTCGCCCAGTTCGAGAAGGCGCTCGGTTTCGAGGAGCGAATAAGTATTTCCCTCCAACCGGCTCGAGTTCCACGATAGGTCAATGAGGAGCCGGTCGAGCACCTGCCGCAGGTAAGTTCCTGCGGGAAGGTCGCTCACGCCGACCTGACCGATGCGGTGCAGTTCCGCGCGGGTTTCCGGCGGCAAATATGAAGTCTCATTGGGAATGTAGGAGCCGAGAAAAGCGGGATTGTATCCCACCGGAGTCCGCGCGATGATCGGTGACTGCACCTTGGTCCGGATTTCCCGTGCCAGGGGAGAGAGGGGAATTGTCTCCTCATCAGAGTCGAACGCTCTCACTCGCAGGGAAGGGGGAACCGTAATTGGGTAGGAGATCGAAACCGGAAAGTAGCGTTTCCCTTTCCCGGTTCCCGCGCTTCGGATTCGTTCTGCCTCTTCGAGTTGTTTGAGGCGCCGCTGCAGCGTGCGAGCGGGAAAGTCGAGGGGGAGCAATCCCGTGCGAATCTGCTCGACCGCAACCCCGTCGGGAAATCCACGCGAAACCCCGCGAATCACGGAGGTGATCGCATCAAGTTCCTGCGTTGGAATTCGCTTTGGCATCACCCATTTTACGTCGGTAAAACCACATTAGCGACTAATAAATAGTTTTTATGTCGCATAAAGTCAACTATACGCCAAATGTGTCGCTGAAAAGTGTGTTTTTGACGGGAATCAAGCTCAGCGTGTTCGGAAGGCTGAAGCCGTCTGCTTCGGGACGAATCGAAAACGTAGCGGAAGAGCTGAATCTTCCGAATTCTACGTGCTTCTGCTTGAGAGGACTCACCCGTCATCCTTTCACGAGCCGAGAACGAGCTTTTTAATTTTGTTTCATTATGGCATCCTCCGCCCATGACTCAGCGAATTTTGACTGCTTTTCTTCTCATCTGCGTGCTTGCGGCTTCGGCTCTCCCCGCCGCGGAGGACATCGACATTCTCTTCCTCGGGAACAGCTTCACCCAGCGGCACGACGTTCCCGACCTTGTCGAAGCGATTCTCGAAGACGGCGACCCGGAAACGAACATCAACACAAGCCGCGTCATCTACGGCGGGCAGAACATGTTCAAGCATTCGACCTACTACTTCAGTCAGAGTTTCCTCGAGCAAAGCACGATCACTGACGAGGAAATCGAATCACGTATCGCGACGATGAAAACCTTTCTCGAGTCCGGGACCGCCCCGAACGAAGCGGAGTGGAATGCTCACTGGGCCTCAGTCGGCAAGAGTAATGTCCCTTTCGCCGACATCCACAGCCACATCAAAAAGGCGATCGGCAATCACGAAGCGCTCCTCAAAGACAATCCGAAAACGAAGTGGGACTACGTGGTCCTCCAGAGCTGGCGCGATGTCTCCGCCGAGCCAGATCAGGCCTACGCAAAGTATGCGAAGAAGCTCGCTAAAATCGCGGAAGCACAGGGCACCGAAGTGATCCTCTACCTGACCTCGCCCGAGACGCAGAATCAGGATCCCGTCAACGAACCCTTCAACCCCGAGTCCGCTGCCCGTGACATCGCGGTGGGATTAACCCTCGGCGAAGAATTGCAGCCCAAAGCCGTCATTCCCGTTCCCCTCGCGATCCGGAACATTCAGACGAACGGAACCGATCTTGTCTTTCGCTACGAGAACGACGGCCACCCCAACCAAACCTGCGCCTACCTCGTCGCGAATCTCTTCTACGCCGCCTTCACCGGCAAAAGTCCGGAAGGCCTCGCCTTCGACACCGTGACCGAAAACAAAGTGAAAAATGGGAAAGACCCCGACGGTGGAGAGCTGAAAGTTGTCTTCGAAGGAGAGACCAAAGCGTATCTGCAGCGGATGGCCTACGAGGCCGTGCAGGAGTTTCAGGCAATGACGAAAGCGGAGTAGCTTATCTAAGGGGGTTGGACTTAGGAACGCCGACGTCCCCGTCGGCATTTGCTCCTGCCATAAGCCGAGTGGGATGTCGGCGCTCCCTGAGCAATCGCTGCGATTCGTGTCCGCCGGCGAGCAGGTAAACGCGGGGCCGCTTCCTATTTCGCGACCGCTTCGGTATCGACGGCTTCAGATTCCGTCGCCTCGACAGTCTCATTTGCCGCCTTCTTCATCCCGTGATGAGGAAGCTTCGTCGATGCCTGAGGCAGGACCTTCTTCTTCGGCTTTGGATCGTTAAACTCGACGCTGCAGGCGGCTTCGAGCTGATTGCAGAGAATCTGCCAGTTCTTTTCGTAAAGGCGGTGCTCCTGAAAGTTCAGCATCTCGCGAATCTCCTTCGGGTTGCGAACATAGACGTCGCCTTCGTCAGTGTGACTCACCAACCAACCGGGATAAGCCACCACAGCAATCACAGGAATATCGTCGCCGCCGGTCCATTCCGCCGCCTCGCGCTTGAGCCACTTGCCGTTTCGCAAAGACTGCTCGATCGATGCCGTGTCGTAGCTGCCGTCGGGGAAATTGACGCGACGTCCATCCGAGCTCAGCGCGTGCGCTTTGCCCTCGACATTCATCTTCTTGCGTCGGGCCTTTGTCTCAATCGAGATGAGACCACAGCGAGTCAAAATGACGTGATCGATGTTCCAGGTCACCCCTTTTTCCGTGATGACGAGGTCGTGAAAGACGCGAACGAAATCGCCCTGCATCGTGTCAAGCTCTCCACCGGTCGCCTGCTCACCGCGAACGCCGAGCCAGTAGCCGGGGAGGGGAGCATAAGCCTTCCACATTTTCCAAATCGTGAATGAAGAGGCGATAGCCCCACCGATGATCGCAGGGATCAGTCCGCTGCCACTGCTCAGGATGACGGCGAGGGTTGGGAGGAGAGCGGTAAAGACGGCCACCGAGAGCCAATTCGTGAAGTCTTCCCAAAGCTCATTCGCTTCCTGTTGCAAACCGTAGCCGGCAGGTCGTCGCATTGAGTAAACCGGTTGCTGGGCAGCATGGCGGTTCTTCGTGATGCGATGCATGAAGAAGGCCAGAGCAAGAAAGGGGAGGCCGGGGAAGAGGAGGTAGAACCAAAGCGGTGTATTCATGGTATTAGTAGCCATAATTTCGCTTCGCTTAACTATTTAGTCTAATTAAAATTATAAAAATTATGGTTTTTATTTAGTGAGGCAGGCGTAACTGGCGATAAATGAGCGAGTCGGGAAATCCGGAAAGCATGGATGGGCAGAGGACTCCGCCTAAAAATCTGTGCAATCCGTTTAATCTTTTCCATCCATGTCCCACTGGTAGCTGCTTTGGGACCACTCAGATCATTCCGGGACTGCGTTGTTCCCAATGCCGCTACGTTTCCCTGAGCACGCCGCATAAAGGCTCGAAACTTTCCCTCTAACATGCTGTTTTATGCGCATGAGAATTTCCTCCTGCCTCTTCTTCGCGCTTACCCTTCTACTTTCCTCCCCGCAGCCTGGACGCGCCGACTCGTCCGAACACTGGGCGCATTGGCGGGGTCACGGAGGGAACGGCATCTCCACGACCGCGACGCCGCCGACGGAGTGGAGCGAGACTGAGAACGTGAAGTGGAAGGTCGAGATTCCGGGACGCGGCTCGGGTTCTCCCGTCATCTGGGGCGACAAGGTTTTTGTCACGTCGGCCGTCACCGAAGCCGGAGGAGGCGCTCCTCTCCCGAAACTGAGCTTTCAGGTCTTCTGCTTCGATCGGGAAACCGGCGCTCTGCTTTGGAATCAAACCGCGGTGGAGTCCACCCCCCATGAGGGAACGCACGACACGAACGGCTTCGCCTCGGCCTCGCCCTGCACCGACGGCGAGCGGGTCTACGCGCACTTCGGCTCACGCGGCTTATTTTGCTATGATCTCGACGGCGAGCTCCTCTGGAGCAAAACCGACTTTTCGAAGATGCAAACCCGCGCCACCTTCGGCGAAGGGAGCTCACCGACTCTTGCCGGCGACAAGATTCTCGTGCCCTGGGACCACGAAGGCCCTTCCGCGCTCTACGCTCTCAACAAGCTGAGCGGAGATCTCATCTGGACCGCGTCGCGTGACGGCGAGCCGACCTGCTGGGCGACCCCGCTCGTGGTCGAAGCTAACGGCCAATCCCAGGTCATCATGAACGGACAGACCCGGGCCCGCGCCTACGATCTCGAAACCGGTGAAGAACTCTGGAGCTGTGGCGGCCAGACCGACCGTCCCGTCGCCTCCGCGGTTTCTGCCGACGGTCTTGCCTTCATCGGCAGTGGATTCCGCGGTTCGTTTCTCGGCGCCTTTCAGCTCAGTGGAAAAGGCGAACTCGAAGGAACCGCCGCCATCGCCTGGCAAACCGGAGACGACACTCCGGACATCGCGTCACCGCTCCTCTCCGATGGACGGCTCTATTTCTACAAAGGCAAAACCGGCATCCTCACCTGCCTCGACGCCGCAACCGGCAAGGTGCACTTCGGCCCCGAGCGGATTCCCGGCGTCACCGCGACCTACGCCTCACCGATCGCGGCGGGAGGTCACGTCTACCTGACCGACCGCAGCGGAACGATCACCGTGATCAAAGACGCCGCCACCCTTGAGGTCGTGGCGACAAATTCAGTCGGCGAGGGAGTGGATGCCACGCCCGCACCGGTCGGTGGGCAGATGTTCGTGAGAGGCGAGCGGCATTTGTTTTGTTTGGAGTGAAGGGGGTGTGTTGGTTCCTTATCAGCCCCGACCGTCTTTCACCAAGTCTTTAGGGGGCCTTTTGTGCAAGATTTGTGTAATTCCCGGCTAAGTGGATTGGGAGAACCCGGTCGGCGCTGTGGCCTTCTTGTCTGAGAAAAGGATGTCGAACGGGAGATTCAATTCCAGACTGTTGTGGCCATCGCAGATTCTACGGAATTCGAGCTCCAGTTCATCGATTACAAAAAGAGGTTGTAGTAGTCGGCAAAGACATACTGGCGGTAGCGTTGGCGGCCGGTGTATTCCATGAGGATTCCATCTCTTTCGAGCTGGGTGATGAGCCGATCGCAGGTCGCCCGGCTGAGTGAGAGACGTTTCTGCAATTCCTGAGACGAAGTGAATGGCTTCTGGTAGAGAAATTCGACGATGCGGGTTGCGTTGGGTGCAGCCCTCCCGTATCCGGCCAGCAGCTCGACGGTGCTGTTTCGTAACTGAAAGATGGCGCGAAAGGTCTCGATAGCCTGCTTGGCGGTCTCGATCACAGCAACGAGAAAGAAGCGCAGCCAATGGCCGAGATCATTGGTCGTGCGGACGTGCGAGAGTGCGTCGTAGTAGGCGCTGCGGTTTTTTTCAAGATGGCTGGACAGGTAAAGGCATGGATGTTGGAGTAGTTTCTTGTCGACGAGGTAGAGCGTGATGAGTAAACGACCGATCCGGCCGTTACCATCGAGAAAGGGGTGAATGGTCTCGAACTGGTAGTGGCTGATGGCGATGCGAATCAGATGCGGCACCTGGATTGATTCATTGTGCCAAAACGATTCAAGGTCGTTGAGGAGTAGTGGAAGATCGTCGTGATGGGGCGGGATGAAGACGGCGTCCTTTAGAGAGGAACCGCCGATCCAGTTCTGACTGCGTCGAAATTCGCCGGGGGTTTTGAGCTCGCCTCGGGTTCCACTGAGGAGCGTTTCATGTGTTTGACAAAGGAGGCGATTCGAGAGCGGCAGTTCTTTCAGATCACCAATGGCTTGATTCATTGCGAGGATGTAATTCCGGACCTCCTGCCAGTCATCGCGTTTCTCCGGGGCGATCTCCGCCGGGTCGTCCCGGACCGCTTCGTCCATGCCCGTCTGGGTGCCCTCGATACGACTCGAAGTCTGAGCCTCCTTTACCACGTGCATGCGGATGAATCGGTCGAGGTCCGGAACGATGAGAGACAGGCCATTCAACTCGCCCAGTCGGCGATCAGCCTCGGAGAGAAGTATGTTGATACGTGGATCGCTCCACGACCACGCATGATTTACTGTGCACGGGGTGAAACTCTCGTATTCATATTGCTCTTTGACGGAGCCGGCAGTGTATTTGTCTAAGTTCATCCAAATTGTCGTGAAAAGTGAGCTCTAAAGAATAATAAAGATCATTTATTCGAATAATCGAGCGTTAAAGGCGCATAGTGCTCACGAATTGCATGAACTGCACATTCCGGAGGCTTGGCGCTCACGTTGAGAGCCTGGATCGATTTCTCTTGGCTGTCGTTGCGAGCGGGAGCAAGTATGCCGGGATGTTTCGCTTTTTTCGGTCACGAGACAGGGTGATCACCCCAAAACGCTCATTTCAGGTCGGGGAAATTTGCGGATATTTGCGGGACCCCGAGGGCGCGGGGGTATTCGCTCCTATTGGCGTTAAATCCTCTTCGTGAAAACGCGGATTGCCGCAGATGATAGCGAATGTGGCGCAATGGTGGCAGCGAACAGATAGCCTGCCACCTAACCGGATTGGTCAACTATGGGTCAACCGATCAGTCAACTGTAGGGAAGGTGGCGCAATGGGGGCGGCGGCCAGATAGCCTGTCCCGTAGGAATTATGCGCCGGTTCAGCGGTGGGGGAACTCAGTGAGATCGATGCCTCGTTCTTGAAAGCACTTGAGGGCTCGGTCGTAAAGCCCTTCCAGCTCGGTTGGGTAGGTTGAAGGCAGGGCTGCCTCGGCGTTGTCGACGCTTATCTGGTGTTCCCGAAGATACCCCTGGAGGTTTGCGTTCTGAAAGTCATCGTAGAACGACACGATGCGACCAATTCCCCTTCGAATCGCCACGGCGCAGGTCAGGGCATTGGAAAGGTGGCAATCAAACTCTCGCGCCAATTGGAGAGAAAGTTCCGCATCGTGCTGCTGAAGTGGTTCGCGCTCCGTCTCTAAAAGCGAGTGGAAGCGATCCATGAAAGGAAAAAACTCATCTTGAACCTCATTGGGCAAACCCCACAAGGTATCATCCGTGTAACCGTTTTCTTCGAAGGTTTCGACCGCGATCCACTCCGACTCTTCCCGGGACCCTAATGGCGACAGTTTGCCTTTGGCCGTCTCACGCAGCGTCTCCTCACGCAGAAGGCGCGACTCCCTCGCAAGCCGCAGGAGATGGGATCGTTGGTTTTCCATTTCTTAGTAAACTGGGACTAAGTTACTTGCTTTTGGAAATTTCAGCAAGCTTGGAATTTGTCGTGAACTGGTATCCCGCAAGACGATGATGGGAGCCTCAATCTCTTCGTTGCTGCCTCTCTCCGCCTTCGGGTAATGCGCCTGGTCTTTCCGGGGCCTGTCCCTAGCGGCATTTTTTTCGAATTCGGCTTCTTTGGAAAAGGTAGTCATGGTGTGAGGATTTCTTCAGCGGCGGAGGCGGTATCGGGTGGCTCTTCCTGCGCCGAGACGCTCGATGAATTGATCTTCGAGTAGTCTTTTCACCGAAGCCTCAATCGTGCGGGTGGGAAGGTCGAAAGATTCGATGAGATCTTTGCGGGTGAAGGTGTCCGTTTCCCTTGCCCTGATCCAATCGAGGAGGTTTTGCTGGTTCTCCGAGAGTGAAGCCTCGCGATCATCGCGGCCCAGGATTTCAAGCGCGTGTTCCGCTTGCTGGTGGACGATATTTAGAAAAAACAGCAGCCATGGCGTGATGTCTTCGCCCTCCGTTTTCCAGCTTTTCTGGGTCTGGTTGAGAGCGAGGTAGTAATCGGCCTTCCGCTGCTCGATGAGCTTCTCGTGGGACACTACCGAAGTGAACTGATAGCCCACCTGCAAGAGCATCAGGTTGGTGAGGAGGCGACTCGTTCTGCCATTGCCATCCTGAAAAGGGTGAATCGCCAGATACTCGAAAATGAAATTCGCGATTAGGATCAAGGGGTGTTTTTTCGCTTCCTCGCCCGCCCATTGATACCACGAAACAAGGTCCTGCATTTCCTTGGCAACGAGGAACGGCGGCGTCGGGTCAAAGATGATGCCAAGCACGTTTCCGCTTTGATCTTTCGCTTCGACCCGATTCGAGCCCGATTTGTAAGCTCCGCGGTGGCGTTCATCCTTGGTGCTATGGCGGAGAAGCTGCTGGTGGAGATCGAGGATCATCGACTCGGAAATCTTCAGCTCCGTGAAGTGGGAAAACACGAACTCCATGGACTCGAGGTAGCCGCCGACCTCTTGTTGATCCCGGGTCTTGAGCTTTTGAATCCGCAGGTTCCGGTAGAGCTTTTCCACCTCTTTGTCGGTGAGCTGATTGCCTTCGATCCGGTTCGAGGCACCCGTCGAGGTGATGATCACGCTTTGGGTGAGGCGCTGGATGATTTGCGGTTTGAGCTTGCCGGTGATTTTCCAGCTTTGCTTCACGGCGTCGATGCTGGCGAGCAGAGCGTAAACCTCCTCCAGACTCTCCGCAGGGAGGGAGAGACGGGTATGGAGACGGTCTGTTTGCCAATTCATGAACTCACGCAGCCCTTATGTGAGATTATGTGAGATTATGTGAGATTGTCAACTTCCTCTTGTAAATCCTGTCCAAAATTCCAGTTAGACAAACATCTTTTCCAAGCACGCGCTTTTCAACTGCTTGAGCTTGGCTCAATCCCCGGGGCCTGTCCCTCTGTGCATTTTTTAGATCGTCTCGTCCTCGTAGCGCACCTCGAGGCCATCCCCCTCGGATTGGGCGGAGAAAATGAGGAACTCGGCGGTGGAATTGCGGATGTGCTTTTTGTCAGGCATCTTTGATAATGTTCTTAAGAACAGTATTGGAATCGCTGCGCGATGGCAAGCTTCTTGTGGGTCCGAATCCGTCAAACTGGCCGACTCATTTCAGGGAGGGGGACAGACCTGAATGGCACGGTTTTAACATGAACGGTAGTCGCCGATGAGAAGATCTCTGCAATACATCGCCTCACCTACGAAAATGGGCTCTCCGCTTATCCCATCGCTCCATTTCAGGCTGTAAATATTAGAGCACTGCTCTTTTTGTGAAATTCGGAGGATCGCCAGGCGCGCTTCATTTGGCTCCGGTTCGAACGAGGTTGATTTATACTCGCCTACAAAGCTTAAATCTCCGTCAGGAATTGATTCACGGTATGCTGATTCAGGAAGGGGTTTCGTTGAGTGTTGATTGGAATATTCCCCAATCAGATTCCCCGATTCCGTAAGTTCTAGAAAAAAACGTCCGATTACAGCGCTCATATCGATTTAATTTTAAAGAATAGGGGGCCAGATCTCTGAGGCTCAGCTATCGACTGATCTGGGCCAATGGGATTGCCTGACCCGAATGATTGCTCGAGAGTGTTGAGGCTTTGATTTGTGCAGCGAAGGCTGGGCGGTTCATGGAGTGGGTGTTTTGTGAATGGCTGGTCTCAGTTACAATTTCCTAGGAACGCTATTCTGCGATAAACCCTTCCGGTGTCTTCTCAAGCTTATCGAGACAAACAAGCCAGTTGAGCCGGAAGGTCACTTGGTGCATCGATTCCCATTCGGCATTAAGATTCTCGGTGAAGAATTCATGGATTTGCGCAGGAGAAACGGCCTCTCCTGCTGAAGAAATGAATTCCATCATTTCCGCAACTCCAAACACGTTGATAGCAATGACGCCGTAAAGCTGTTCAAGATTCTCGTGTTTGAGGAACTCCATTCCTGCATCGGTGAGGCTGATTTTACCATTGTTCGTCTGTGTCATGCCCAAGACTCTAGGCACTCCTGCATAGCCCAATGCGGTCGACTCACTGTTGACGGTGTCGAAGGTATCGAGGAACCACTTGGAAAGCTTGGTTCTCGAGTTCGCACCTTTCTGAATTGCGTCCAGCGCCAGAAGCAGAGTTTTCGCATACTGATCCGTACCGCCCGGCAGCGGCCAGAGACCTCTTCGTTGACTATTTGACTTTGAGTCTCCCTCTCCAGCTCCATTGTCGAACTCTTCAAGCCAATCGGAATCGATCGAATAGAGAGGAAGGAGTTCCTTTTTGACTCCAACTTCATGCTCCAAAAACAGGTCGAGCAGCTTTTCTCCGTTCACTAGAGAGACAGGCATTTTGTTTGGTGCCTTAGATTCTTCGATGGCTCCTTTAGTGAAATCTGAGAGAGTGATGATCAGGCCTCTTTGATCCACTTCGGCGCTCCCCCGCAACTGGGTGACCACGCTACCATCAAGCTTGTTCTTCTCCTTGTATCGTTTGACTTGAACCACCGTTTTCACATCGGTGATTCCTTTCAACGTAAGGTCCGCGACTACATCAATTCCCTTGTCACCTGACTGTTTTGTCACCTCGACGTTCTCGTAGCCTAACTTCCCCAATAGATCGCCGATCAAAAGCTCAAATTGATAGGGGTCCATTGCGTGGAGCTGCTTGCGCAATTCGACGCGGACTAATTGGTTTTGCTTCTCTACAATGAGTTCGCCGGACGCTGCAGATTCCTGGCGTTCCTTCAACGTGAATTTCCCCTTTCCAACCTTCTTGAAGGGCGTCTTCGAGTTCTTCTTGAGGTCGACATAGAGCTGCGCAGCCATTGTCGCCTCTGGAGTGGCACCTTGCGTGTCGAGCCACCCTCCTTCCATTGCCCTCTCGGTGATTTCTTTTGCTGAGAGCGGTTCGGCAGAGGCCCTGAGCACCTTCTCTGCTGCTGTTTTGAACGATGTTTTCATAAGGTTACTTGGCATTTGGCTCAGCCAAAGCATCCGCCACGCCTCGAAACTGTTCCAGAGCCGCTTCGAGGCTTTCAACGATTTCGGCTGCGAGGATGTCGGGGGCAGGGAGGTTCTCGGTATCTTCCAGTGACTCGTCTTTTAGCCAGAAGATATCGAGATTGGCTTTGTCGCGGGCGACGATTTCGTCGTAGGTGAATTTCTTGAAGCGTTCGGTTTCTTTGCGCTTCGCGAGTTTGCCGGGATTGTAGACTTTGATGAAGTCGGTGAGGTCTTTTGTCGCGAGGGGGTTGGTTTTGAGCGTGAAGTGCTGGTTGGTGCGGAGATCGTAGATCCACATTTCTTTCGTCCACGGCTTTTCGCTGGCTTCTTTTCGCTCGAAGAAGAGGACGTTGGCTTTGACACCCTGGGCGTAGAAGATGCCGGTGGGGAGCCTCAACAAGGTGTGGACGTTGCAGCGCTTTAATAGTTCGCGGCGGATGGTTTCGCCGGCTCCGCCTTCGAAGAGGACGTTGTCGGGGAGGACGACGGCGGCGCTGCCGCCGATCGCGAGTTCGCTGACGATGTGCTGGAGGAAGTTGAGCTGTTTGTTGCTGGTGGTGGCCCAGAATTCGTCGCGCTCGTATTCCTGCTTTTCGGTACTAATCTTGCCGTCTTCGCCGACGATGGTGTAGCCGCCTTTTTTGCCGAAGGGCGGGTTGGCGAGGATCATGTCGAATTTCTTGCCGCTGGACTGGGCGAGGGCGTCGGCGCGGTCGACGGGTGGGTCCTCCTTCGCCAAGGCTTCGGAGGACAAGTCGCCTGGCTTCCTTGCTTTAGCAGAGCCAATGCCGTGCAGGTAGAGGTTCATGGCGCAGAGGCTGACGACGCCGGGGACGATGTCGGTGCCGCGCAGGGCTTCGGTCTTGAGGTGGGTGCGGGCGGCTTTGTCGAGTTTGTGGTTGGCCTGGATGAAATCGTGGGCGGCGAGGAGGAAGCCGCCGGTGCCGCAGGCGGGGTCGCCAATCACCTGTCCCGGTGTCGGGACCATGACGTCGACGATGGCACGGATGAGGGGGCGCGGGGTGAAGTATTGGCCGGCGCCCTTGTCGGAGGAGCTGGCGGTCTTTTCGAGGAGGCCTTCGTAGATGGCGCCCTTGATGTCGACGTCCATGCCGGACCAATCCTCGTCGGCGATCATTTTGATGACGCGCTGGAGGTCGGAGGGGTTGGAGATCTTGTTCTGGGCCTTGCGGAAGATGATGCCGACCAGACCGGGCTCGGTGCCGAGGTTCTCGAGGGTGTGGCGGTAGTGGACTTCGAGGTCGTCGCCGCTCTTGCTGGAAAGCTCGGACCACTGGAACTCGTCGGGGATGGGGTTGTCGAAGCCCAGCTCGGTCATCTCGTCGGCGAGCTTGAGGAACAGCAGGTAGGTGATCTGCTCGACGTAGTCGCCGTAACCGACCCCCGCGTTCTTGAGGACGTGGGCGTAGTTCCAGACTTTGGAGACGATGGTGGCTGAGGAATCGTTGCTCATATTTTCAATTTTTTTTCAGGCGCGAAACCATTCACCGAGAATGCCGTGGATGACGTCGAGATCTTCCGGCAACCATTGGCCAGCCAAAACCTCGTTCGCCCAGTTTTCGGAGCCGTTGAAGAAGTCACGATAGATTTCTGACGCCCTTTGAAATTGAGGCGTGTCCTTGATCGCGTTCACCACATCACCGCTCGTGTCTCTCTCTTCAATGGTCATCATCGCTACCGCTCGGCAGACGTCGTGGCCATGCTTTATCGCTTGATCGCGAAAGTAGGTTCGATCCTTGCCTTCTCTCTGACGATCCTGGGATCGCTTCCACATGTCTTCGGCTGCCGTGAGCTTCATTACTGACCATGTTACCGGATTCGGAACGACAATGTTCCCTCCATCAAGTTCGAATCGAAACGGATGGATTTCGCTCCCGATTGCCTCCTGATTTGTACGGCCATGAACGCCCTGTTCGCCGAGCGAGGGTTTGTGTTTCACTGCAAACCGATTCGCCTTCAAGTTCTCGGGCTCTCCTTCCGGCATCGGTGCGTGAAGCTCCACGACAACGTGTCGATCATCGCCAATCTCTTTGAAGAATTTCCAGCGCTTCCCCTGTGGTTGACTGGATACTTCGAATCCTTGCTGCTTGAGAGCTTTTAGGAGTTGCTTGTTCGCGGTCTCATCTGAGATGAGGTCTAGCGAAACGATGAGGTCCATGTCTCCCGTCGCTCTTGGTGTGGCACTCGGCCAGCGTTCAAAGGGAATGACGATCTCCTTGCTCTCTAAATCTAACAACCATTGTTGCTTCAAGAAGAGCCCATATCCACCAGCGACTAAAATACCGTCTCCGGCTTGAGCGAATTCGAGCCATAGGGGTTTGAAGTGTCGCCAGAGGGGGTCGTCAGCCTCGTTCATAGGCGGTGAGATGGGATGATTAGGTTGTGGACTTCACGGGCGACATCCTTTTGGCGGGGGTCTCCGGTTCGAAGTTCGATCCATGTTTGGATAAGGCTAGCCCAATGGATTTGCGAATCTACTTCGGTTTGGAAAAAGAAACCGGGTTCATCGGTTTCCCAGAGTTCGATATCTGCGAAGTTTGGAACAGGTTCGAATTCTCCTTCTAAGAGTCTTTCTGCTTCTGTGAGATCTGAGACCGCGACTCGAATTGGACCGCCCCGGGCGAAGGGCATGTGGTGACCGACGGAAGACTCTCCGGTGATACTCCATTTTAAGGAGTCTCTCTTATTGAGTCGGGAAAGGGTCTTTAGGCCTTCGCTTACCTTTAGAGAGATTTTGCGGTGGATGGTTGGCTTCCAAGCGCGGGCCAGTCGTTCTAAAATCTCGTCAGGATCGAGAAGATAGATTGCCCGTCCTTGATTGCCGATGAGTCTTTCCTCTTCTAAAGCGGAGACGGCTTTGGAAACTTGGGAGAGTGAGATGGTTATCCCATCATTCTCTACGTTCTGCCGAAGTTCGCGCAAGGTCTCGAACCTTTTGCTTTTGGGGACAAAGATTGTTTCCCTACCAAGAACTACCGGTTCTTTGAAGAAAGCACGTGCGACCATTGCGCTCTTCCCTTGAAAGGGATTACTCACCGGTCGGGATTCAGGGTATTGGTTCTCGTTCCCAGTGCGGAAAATGGTGAGTCGGCCCGGAATGTTGACGACCCCGTTGCCACAGAGGTCGATTCCACTGACTCCGGCTTCTTCCAGTTCGTGGAGCCGTTCTTCTGAAAGGTAAGGGACCACGATCATGGGGTGCATCTCTGGATCGTTTTTCCTCTCGTGATAGGTTTTTATCTGAGCAATGGCGTTGTGAACGGTCTGCGGAGTGCTCTTAGATTTCACTTCGATCAGAAAGAGAAATTGCTCCAGGTAGTTACCCTTAAGAAAGGTGGTGAGCATGCCGTCGGCACCCGCAAGGTTCTCTTTGGTTGTGAGCACCGAGTCGCATTGGAGAGGTGGAAGTAAATCCCTCGTTTTGAGGAGATACTCCATGATGGACCATTCAGTCATTTTCCTATTTTTGATTATTTTCCCAAGCGGGATAATGCCTTTTTCTAGGAAAATGTAGCAAAATATTGCCGATTGTAAAGTTTTCCCGAGTGGGAAAACTCTTCTTTTTAAGAAACATTATGGAATCTGCCAGAAAAAGCGGTGTCGAGAGTGGATTGGCGGCTGGAGATCTTGTTCTGGGCCTTGCGGAAGATGATGCCGACGAGGCCGGGCTCGGTGCCGAGGTTCTCGAGGGTGTGGCGGTAGTGGACTTGATTGGCGCCCCCGCGCCAACCCTCCGGGCGATCCTTCGGAATCGTCCATGTCGCTCCGCTCCATTCAAGCTCGTCGCCGCTCTTACTGGATAGCTCGAACCACTGGAACTCGGCGAGGATCGGGTTGCTTGTCCTGCCGTAGCCCTTGGGCGAAGGAGGATCGAAGCCCAGCTCGGTCATCTCGTCGGCGAGCTTGAGGAAGAGCAGGTAGGTGATCTGCTCGATCCCGCGGCCGCGGGACCGTAACCGACGCCCGCGTTCTTGAGGACGTGGGCGTAGTTCCAGACTTTGGAGACGATGGTGGAGGAGTCAGGCATTTATGGGTAGGTGATGGGACGTGGCTCTTTCGTATTTCGCACATTGGGCACTCTAAAATCGGCGGCAAAGAGCTTCTCTTTCTTGAGCTTAGCGATTACCGGTTCAGCGTGCCTAGCGGTCATGCCCGCTTCGATACAGAAGCTAATGATGTCCGCCTCCGTCCCAAATTGTTGCGCGCGTAATGAGTGCTCCAAGGCATCTTCAAAATTCTGAATTTTTCTGGGCTTCATTTCATCGAAGTCCAGAAGCATCTCGTGACTCCCGATATTCTCGCGCTCGACATCGAAATTCGCTTCACCAGCGATCTCGTCGTTCTTCCAGGCGACCTGCAAAAACTTATGAATGCCTAGAGGATGCTGGCTGCCAAAGATCAGTCCGTAAATATTGCTGCGCTTGCGGATTGAGAACTGGCCAAGAAAAACATCCGCCTCAGCTGGAATTAGATCCTTGTAGTAATCGAAAGTTGCCCGATGGACATGATAGGAATCGTCGATATTTGCGATTTTCTGCTTGATGGCAGGGTGCTCGCGGAACCGATGTAGAGTTGAAGATGAAAGGAAAAAGATGAAGTCGGTAGTAGGGAAAGAGATCAATTCGAGGAACACTTCGTCACTTACGGCGTCCACTCCGAATTGATCGATAATCAATAGCTTAGCTGCCCGAGAGTTTTCGAGAACCGGACGGAACTTCGCCAGAGCATCAGTAAATTCACAGGCCTCGATATCGAGGTTAACTCCGGACACCCCAAGCTTCTCAGTTTCGATGGTCTGGCGAAGAGCCCGAACTTTTTGCTCGTCGAGATCGAAGAAATGCGCGGTTTTTGCCACACCATTCCACCCTGCCAACGGAGCCTCCTGATAGGTCTTAAATTGTCTAAGAATCCGGAGCGGGGAGCCCAATACATTGTTGGCGTCTTTTCCTGGTCCGCAAAAGAAATCAAAAACGTGGAGCTCCTCAAAGCGCGGTTCAGGCTGGGACAGGAAGACCGGCAACCATTCTTGAACATAGAGTTCAAAAATCCTCAGCTTAGTTAGCGTGCCCTCATCATAGGGTTTGTCGTGAAACTCGTCGCGGGACATACGATTACGCAATCGTGAGGTTGGCAATTAGTTCTCTCCGCTCATCTAGTGATGCAACCTCGTGGGCGGATGGCTCAGGAAATTCGTCATAGGTGCGGCCATCTAAAGTGCGCCCAGCCAAACTCTTCCTTACGCCACCCCACTGTTTGAAGAAGAATGGGACTTTTGCTGCTCGGCACTGTTTGCGAATGTTTCGCACCCATTGTTTCCGTAATGGGCGTGCGCCATGGCCGCTCTCTCCTCCTACAATCACCCAATCAACACCTGCCAGATCAAACTCTCCTAGATCTTCGAGCAACGGCTCGACTGACAGAAAGGTGCTGGCAGCATTGGCAGCCCGGAGCTTGTCGATTCTCGGAAGACCGAATTTCTGATCTTCCACGCTGACGCCCCACCAAATATGAGGTGCCGAGGCAGCCTTCTTCAATTTCTTTTTGAGCAGGCGTTGGAGGCGATCTCCACGCTTTGTCAAAACTTGATATGTGTGCCAATTAGCAGCCAGCATTACATCGCAGATCTGCTCGATGTACGAGTCATCGACGTCCTCGTGGAAGAGGTCGCTCATCGAGTTCACAAATATCTTTTGTGGTCGAGACCACCGAATAGGATCTCCGAGTTTTTCAGGAACTAGGCGGAGATCAAAGCCGAACTCGAAAGGGTGCCCTGGGACACCACGGAATCGTTCTGCAAAAGTCTCAGCGTAGCAGTGTTTGCAGCCGGGGCTGACTTTCGTGCATCCGCGAATAGGATTCCACGTGGCATCAGTCCATTCAATTTTGGAATTCGCACTCATAAGTTCAAAAGAACAGTATCATGTTTTGTGTTGGAGACAAGGGCGTAGGAATATCAATCTCGATGAAGTTCATTGCTCCCCGGGCAGAGAAAACAGCCGAAAACCGAGCTAAGTTCATGCTCGCCTGTGACCATGTCCGCGCACCAACCACACTGTTCAAACGAGGTATGAAGCTGGAGGCAGTTGAGGCAAAGCCACTTGTCGTCCCACGCTACTACATTGGGTTCTTCGCATTCGTTGCAGTAGATTTCATCAGCACCGATCGGCTGGTAGTGGTCCACCAAACCTTCTAGTGTGCATTCCGATTCGCAGGACAGGCATTTCCCATAGCCCTGATCCTCAATCTCAATGGGTTTCCCACAGTTTTCACAAGAGTGGATCAAGACTGGATGACTGTGATGGCAGACTAGGCACCGATTATCAAACAGTTGTCCAGAAATCCTTTTTCGAAACGATGCGTCATATCCACACGCCCAGCATGAATAGGGGTGCTGGCCTCGTTTTCGTCCTTTTTCCAAGGCAGGCGCTAATTCTTCAAAACGAAAGGCCAAGAATGAACGTTTTTTCGAAATCGTATCTTGGAGTCCCTGAATTCGGCTTTTGTATTTTCCGAATTCGATATCAAACTCTTTAGTCAAAAGAGAATGCAGGTAAAACCAAGCGCGACATTGCTCTGCGGCTACTTGAGCAAGAGCCGGTTTACTTGGTTTTGGTCCGTAGTCAGCATGGTGAAAATGCATCAATTGATTCCGGTGTTGCCTTAACACGTCGAACGCGGACACTGCTTTAGCTGAGATCTGCGTCCCAACTACTTTTCTCAAACGTGCGATCGCCGCATCTAATGATACCGAGATAAAGTCTCCTTTGGCAAAGCCGTCTTTAACTGCAGTCGCTGGATCGGCGTAAACAAGGGTCCAATGCTCGCTGAGAAGGCGGGCTTTCAGAAGCAGTTCAATTCCGGTGAAGAAATTGATTGCTGAATATTTTGGCTCTTTTTCCAATTGGTCCGAGGCTTTCTCTAGGAAATCGAAAGCATTATCTGCCAGCTCTTGAAAGTGTTTTGGTTCTCTCATCATTTAAATTGTCCCGGAAAATGCGGAAGCGAGAGTAGATTGGCGGAGGCGGTTGGAGCGGGTGATTTGGCGGTCGAGTTCGGCTTCGAGGTGGTCGATGACGGTGGTGCGGGTTTCGACTTCAGCGACGATTTGGCGTTGTTCGGCGAGCGGAGGCAGGGCGAATGCCGTCGCCGTCACAGCCTTCATGCTGACGTTTCCTTGGCCAACGTTACCTGTCTCACTTGCGAAGAACTGGTCGCGGAAATATTCGGCACTAAGAGCCAGGATGAGAAAGCCGGGATCGACTAGGTCGCTTGGACGGATCAGTGCGATTCGTTGGTTGAGTAGGAGGTTCTGTTCCTCCCTGATCATCGCCACATAACCATAATCCCTCTTTTTTCGAGTTCCTGTTAAGGTGATAATCACGTCGTTTGGACGGAGAAGGTATTTGTCGACGATGTCGTCGGGAACCTTCTCTATGAAAGAGGGTTTGTTCTCAAGTTCGAGACGGTGCATTCGCACGTTGCCCATTTTGACGATCTGATAGCCTGCGTCCGTGTAGTCCTTGCTCTTGAACGCGAAGCCGCCCAAAGCAGTGGAAACGGTATCAAGAGAGCACCACTCCCAACCTGCCGGGAGTTCGACTTCAGGAAGCTCATTGATTGGAGAAGGTTCCTTGTATTTGCCTCTGCCGCTCCAAGCCTCTTGTCGCTGTGTGAGGATGCGCCCGAGCAACACGTCAGCCGGTTCGGTGTCGGGGTGTTGTTCGCGCCAGGCTTGGGTGAGTTGGCCGGTGACGGCGGCGGCGAGGACGGATTGGCGGTAGCGTTGGAGTTGGGCTTTGGAGTGGCGCAAGGCGGCGACGCCGGCGTCGAGCCGCGAAAAGAGTTCCTCAATCCGCGCCACGATGCGGCGTTGTTCGGGGAGAGGTGGGAGGTCGATTTCGAACCTTCCCAATGCCTTCAAATTCACTCGTGGAAGGTTTACGCCACTCGAATTTGCGTTTGCGTAACTCACGAAGTCGCGAGCAAGGAAGCGGTATTTTAGGAATCTGTTATCGAGTGCCTCAGACTTGGAGAAGACGAGAATGTCTGTTGAACAAAGTCCTTCGAACTCGGCGATCCAGACTTTGTTCAGGTACGGGCGTAGCTTTCCGTAGAGAAGATCTCCTTCGCGAAAAACGCTCTTTGTGCTTTTGACTTCGGCCGCAGTTCCCTTGCCAACGAGCTTGGCCGTGTCCTTCTCGATGTGCTCCAACCCGACGTAAGGTGAGTCTGGTGCCTCAGTGGGGTCGCCACGTTCCTTCGAAGCAGAAGCAATCTCGTCGAGCAAAACGGTGGCGTAGTTTTTGGGAAGATCACTCATGCCACCAATACCTCGTTGAGTTCTTCAATGATCGGCTTCGGATCTTGGCCGAAGACGCGTTTGGCGACGGCGAGCGGGACGCCTTGGTCGGAGTCGACGCTTTGCCAGGCGTCGAGGTAGGCTTCGGAATCATCGGTGGCGAAGGCGCCGTTGAGGGCGACGTAGTTTTTGATGACGTCGAGCCAGTGGCGTTGGGCGTCGGTGAAGCGGTCGGTTTGTTGGTCGAGCCAGTGCTGGTAGCGTTGTTCGACGAGTTCGGGGAAGGGCGCCAAGGGCTGGTGCTCGGGATCGACGGTGTGGCGGACGAGGGTGATGAGGTTGGTGAGGACTTTGGAGGGCGGCGCGGTAGATCTCGTGTTCTCGAGGGCTTCGTAGGCCTGCCAGATGGCTGCTGGGGCGAGGTGGTAGGGCGGTTGGCGGAGGGATTCGCGCAGCTCGGCGATGGTCTCGTAGGTGAGTCCGCTGCCGGGGCGGTTGTTGTAGATGATCTGGAGGGCGGTGAGGCGGTCGCGGTTTTCGGCGAGGAATTGCGTGAAGTTGGTGATGGTTTCCTGCGGGGTGATGGCCTTGGGAGCGCCAATGAGTTCGTCCTGGCTCAGGATGTCGATGAGGATGGGCGAGTAGCCGCGGAGGTTGAGGATCTGCTGGCGGAGGGTGTCGCTGGCGAGGGGGGCGAGGACCTTTTCTCTTGTGTCGGAGGTTTCCGTGGGCGCGGGGTCTTTGCCGAGATCGGCGATCTGGCTGGCCCAGCCGGTGAGGGATTGGCCGAGGGTTTGCTCGATGGGGGCGATGTCCTCAGGGCGGGCGCGATCGGCGAGTCGGACGAGGCGACCGGCGAGGGAGGTGAAGTCGTCGGGCTCGCTGCGTTCGCCGGTGCGGATGCCTTCGATGAGGTCTTTGAGGGTGACGGTCTGGCGTCGGTCGGCGGGCGAGACGGCGAGTTTTTCGGATTCCTCGACGCCGACGGCATCGAGGATGACGAAGTGGGTTTTCTGGTTGTGCGGGGCGTCGGGGGTGACGTTGGCGAGGTCGGTGGGTTTGATGCTGCGGCAGCCGCGGCCTTTCATCTGGTCGTAGAGGAGGGGCGAGCGGACGTCGCGCAGGAAGATGAGGCATTCGAGCGGCTTGATGTCGACGCCGGTGGCGACCATGTCGACGGTGACGGCGATGCGGAACTCGGCCTGGGTGCGGAAGTTTTGAATGAGGTCCTTGGCTTTGACGGCGCTGGAGGTGGCCTTGTGGGTGATCTTGCGGCAGAAGGCGTCGCCTTTGTCAAACACATCGCGACAGATGCGGATGATGCGGTCGGCGTGGGCGTCGGTCTTGGCGAAGATGAGGGTCTTGGGCACCCACTGGCCGCTGCGGCCGGGGAAGAAGGTCTCATATAAGTGGTCGCGGTAGGTTTCGAGGACGGTGCGGACCTGGTCGTCGGCGATGACGGAGCGGCCGAGTTCGCTGGCGCCGTATTCGAGGTCGTCTTCGATGGCGTGGGTTTCCCCGACGTTGCGGTAGCTGTCGAAGAGCTCGAGCTGGGAGCCGGAGGGCAGGCTGGAGCCTTCGGTGCCGATGCGGGTGGCAATGCGGTAGGCGATGTAGTCGACGTTGACCTCATCGAGGACGGACTGCCGGTAGGTGTAGCGGCTGACGGTGTTCTGGTGGAAGAATGCTTCGGTATCGAGGGAGGGCGTGGCGGTGAGGCCGACGGTGAAGGCGTCGAAGTAGTCGAGGACCTGCTTCCATTTGTTGTAGATGGAGCGGTGGCATTCGTCGACGATGATGAGATCAAAAGTCTCGGGGGGAAGGTTGGGCTGGTAGGTGACTTCGATGGGTTCGCCGGTGGCGAGGTCGCTGTCGAAGGAGGAGATCTCGTCCTGGTCGTCGTCGATTGCTTCGGGGTCGCCTTTGAGCTGGGCGAAGAGGCGCTGGATGGTGGAGATGACGACCTGATTGACGGGATCGAAGCCGGCGGCGCCGAGGTGGCAGACGTTGTAGACTTCGGGGAAGAGCTTGCCGGTGTCGGGGGCGGCGTAGGTGTCGAACTCGCCCTTGGCCTGGGTGCCGAGGGAGTTGCGGTCGACGAGGAAGAGGACGCGCCGGACTTTGGCGAATTTGAGGAGGCGGTAGACTTCGGTGACGGCGGCGAAGGTTTTGCCGGCGCCAGTGGCCATGTGGATGAGGGCGCGCGGACGGGCGGCGGCGAGGGAGGCTTCGAGGCCGGTGATAGCTTCGTGCTGGCAATCGCGCAAGGGCTGGGTGGCACCGGCCATGAAGTCGGCGAGTGGCGCGGCGGTGGGCAGGGCGGCGAGGCGACGCCGGAGGGTGTCGTCGGGGGCTTTTGCCTGCTCGAGTAGCTCGCGCAGGTAGGCGGGCTTCTGGAAATTGAAGACGGGGCGGGCGCGGCGTTCGGGATCGCGGGAGTCGGTGAACTGGATCTGGCGGCCGTTGGCTTCGAAACGGAAGGGCAAGGGGTTCTGCCAGCAAGTCGCTGGGTCTTCCCAACGGCGGAAGGCGGCATAGCTGGCGGATTGCTCCTGGACGCCTTCGAGAGAGTGGTCAGAGCGTTTGGCTTCGACGATGCCGCAGGCTTTGCCGTCGAGGTAGAGGACATAGTCGGCGCGGCCGGTGCTTCCAGTTTCTTCGCAAACTGCGGTCGGCCCGGAAGAAATGGCATCTCCTGTCGAAGCGACATTCCATCCTGCAGCGGTCAGCTGAGAATCGATGATTGAACGGGCCTTTGCTTCCGGAGTTGTCACTATATGGACACTAGAAGAGCAACGAGGCTACACAAAGTATTTTCGGTGATTTATATGCCTGACGGGTGAGCCAAATGCCGACGGGGACGTCGGCGTTCCCGGGGTCAGAAACCCTGCTCCCAAACTGTTTCGCCGTCACGCATCACTTTGATCTCATCCATCTCCACAGTCCCGGCGGCCTGCATGAAATCGAGGCGCATATTCGTGAGGGCTTTCGCGGTCGCGAAAGGAATCTCAATCCCCTACCAGTTCTCGTGGGCGGGGTATTTGCGCGAACTGCTGGTGCCAGTTTCGGGCCTTCTCAGGAGCCGTTATCGCGATAACTTTCTCAGTTCATGTAAACAAAACTCGATTTTGTTTACATGTCGCGTGCAAGCTGACGAAAAAGGGGCGTTTTGTGCGTAAATGACGGCCACGCTCGCTCCATTGGCGTTACACTCTGTGCATGAATACGCGGATGGCCACAGATGATAGCGGATAGGGCGCAAATCATTGAGTGATGAGACTGTCTTTCGGGGTCAGAAACCTTTGCTCCCAACCCGTCTCACCGTCACGCAACACCTTGATCTCATCCATCTCCACAGTCGGGGCGGCCGGCATGAAATCGATACGCAGCCACGCTGATGCCTGATTCAAAGGGTCAAGTTAGGTTTCTCGGTCCGTGTCTTCACTAGTCACAGAAGTTGACGGCCTGGCCACCGACGAGAAAACAGGGTAGATGAGCCTTCTTCAGTTCGAGGAGAAACGGAAAGTAATCTTCCGGAGAAGTTTCCAGCGGCATTACTTTCCAACGGCCTGCGCGAGATTGGAAAGCTCCATTTGTCCTGAGAAAAACTCGTCCGGGAAGATCGAATTCATCTTTTGCAATGCTTCGCCTGATTCACCTTGTGCCAAGCGTGCGCTATCTCGAGACCGCGATGCCTCTTTGGCTACCGCCCGGGACTTGCGTTCGACTTTGACAGGCTTTTTCATGATCGAATTGGTGAATGGTAAAAGAGTAAGGCTCTCAAATACCCTGTCAAGATCGTGGGCCGGAGCGGAACGATACGCGGATGGCCGCAGATGATAGCGGATGGGGCGCAAATCATTGAGTGATGAGACTGTCTTTTGCGCTCAATTCCACTGCAATGCCTCTGGGAGCGCCGACGTCCCCGTCGGCCGGGTTAGCAAAATGCCGACGGGGACGTCGGCGTTCCCGGGGTCAGAAACCCTGTTCCCAAACCGTCTCCCCGTCATGCATCACCGCAATCTCATCGATCTCCACAGCCCCCGCTGCCTGCATGAAATCGATGCGCATATTGGTGAGGGCTTTCGCGGTCGCGAACGGAATCTCGATCGCCTGCCAGTTTTCGTGGGCGGGGTATTTCTTTGACCTCTGGAGGCGGTCGCTGAAGTAGATCGGCTTCACACCCTCCTCGGCCCAGCGGAGGTCGATGTGGCCGGGGGCGGCGGTGCGGAATTTGATCCTCAGGGTGAATTCGCCGGGGGCGGGGTTGGATTTCAGGGCAATGTCGATTTTGCCGTTCGGCTCTTCACTGACGAAGGTGGCGATGCCGTCTTTGACGCTGAGGGAAGCGCTTTTGAGAGGGCGAATCCCGAGACCTTTGAGCGCGGCGGCTTTGGGATCGTAGTTGGGGTTGGCTTTGCCGTAGACGGCTCCGGTTTCTGTTAGGAAATGGTCGAGCTTTTTGGCGAGTTCGGCGGCGACTTCGGGTTCGGTCGCGGCGAGATCGTTTCGCTCGCCGATGTCGGTCTTGAGGTTGAAGAGATGATCACGGTGTGCGCCGTCTTCTCCATCGTGGAGGATGCGGAGGAGTTTCCAATCGCCTTCGTAGGCGCTCGCGCTCGGGGGGAGGGTGTCAGGGACGCCGGTGGAGTGGGGGAAGAAGGTGAAGATCGTCTTTCGATCCTGTCGCTTGCCCTCAAAGGTCGGGATGAGGCTGATGCCGTCGAGCGGCGTCTCGGGGACGGCGACGCCGGCGAGTTCAAGGAGGGTTGGGTAGAGATCCTGACTGACGAAGAATTGATCGCTCGTGCTGCCCGCTTCGGTCATGCCGGGAACGACCGCGACGGTGGGAACGCGGACGCCGCCGTCCCAGTTGTTGGCCTTGCCTCCGCGAAGAGGGCGGTTTGCGGTCGGGGTCGTTCCGTCGACTTCGTTGTACATGTTTCCTCCGTTGTCGGAGGTGAAAACGATGATGGTGTTCTCGGCGAGGCCGAGGCGGTCAAGGGCGTCTAACACTTTGCCCACATTCTCGTCGAGGGATTGCACCATCGCCGCGTAGGTGGGGCTGCGTTGTTCGTCGTTGGGATTGATCTTGCTGCGGTAAGCTTCGATGAGATCGGCCTTGGCGTCGAAGGGGGCGTGGACGGAGAACTGCCAGTAGTTGAGAAAGAAAGGCTCGTCCTGATGGGCTTCGAGGAACGCGACGGCTTCGTCTCCCATGCGGTCTTCAATGTGCTCGCCGGGATACTTTTCTTTGAAGCCGTTTTTGTATTTCCAGGGCGCGACAAAGCTGCCCGCCGGACCGGGGCCGGGGTGCTGAGGAATGTCGATCTCGAATCCATTTTCGAGTGGGGAATAGGGCGGCGCACCGAGGTGCCACTTGCCGAGGTGAGCGGTCGCGTAGCCGTCGGCTTGGAGGAGTTCGGCGAGGGTCTCGTATTTGGAATCAAGCCGGGTCACCGAGGTGTAGGCGGTGAGCTTGCGATCCGGCGCGGCGGTCTCTCCGGCGGAGGCTTCGAGGATGATGGGCGGGGTGTGGCAGTTCGGCGCGGTCAGTCCGGTCCGGGCGGGATGCTTTCCGGTGAGGATGCTGGAGCGCGTCGGCGAGCAAAGCGGGTTCGGCGTGTAGGCCCGGGTGAAGGTCATGCCGCGCGCGGCGAGACGCTCCAGGTTCGGGGTCTCGTAGAGGGAGGTGTGTCCGTAAAGGGTCGTGTCCGCCCAGCCAAGGTCGTCGGCGAGGATGAGGACGATGTTTGGGCGGTCGTTTGCGGGAGAGAGTGACGTGAGAAGGGTGGCGAGGGCGAGGAAGGTGATGAGCGTGCGCATGGGGGAGCGGCGCTTCGCGCCAGTGAAAGGTAAAAAGTGGGAAGGTTCGGACTCTTCTTCTTCGTCTTACTCTCGCGCTTTGAGTGGCGATTAAGAAGAAGATGAGGAGTAGGAAGAAGAGCTGATGAACTTCGGGCGTTGAGGTTTGGTCGGGTCCGCTATTTGTTCACGTCGTCCGGAGAAATCCATGGGGCTTTGTCAAAGGCGTCGGTGAGGCGGGGGTCGTTGGTTTCTTCCATCAGGGTATCGAGACGAGCTTGCAGGAAACGCAGGGTTGCTTCCGCCGTTGGATCTTCAGCCAGGTTCTTGAGATGGTGAGGATCGGAGGAGACGTCGTAGAGCTCTTCGGCGGGGCGTTGTTCCAAGGTCAGGGCAATTGCGCCGGCGGCTTTGGTGGAGTCGCGATGACTAAGAAGGAAGGCTTTGGTGAGGCTTCCGTCGAGATCATTGTAGCCCACTCGTGTTTCTTTTCCCAACTCGTAGAGAGCGCTACTGTCGGACATCTCGGTGAGACCCTTAGGATCGCCCTGGGGCCAGCGATCGGGTTTGAAATTGCGAATGTAGAGATGGTCTTTGGTCCGGATCGCCCGCATCGGGTAAGGGAGGAATTCGGGGTGAGCATCGGGGACGTGACGTTCCCGACCGATGACCACGGAGTCGCGGGTCGGATCGATCCAGCCGCTGGCGTCGCTGAAGAGTTGTTCGAGAAAGCTTTGTCCGTCAAACTTTACCGAGGTTTTGACACCGGCGAGATCGAGGAGGGTCGGACCGATGTCGAGGACGCTGACGAAGTCTTCGACGATGCGACCGGCAGGGATGCGCCCGGGCCAACGGACGATCATGGGAACCTGCGTCGCGAGGTCGTAGCAGTTGGTCTTGCCTCGCGGAACGCCGGGGATGCCGTGGTCGCCGGAGAGAATGATGAGTGTGTTGTCGAGTTCGCCGGCCGCCTCAAGTTCTTCGATCATGGCACCGAGCATGATGTCAAGAGCCTGGACTTCGCCGAGGTAGTCGGAAAAGTCGCGGCGGATATCGTGCTCGTCAGGGAGGAAAGGCGGGATCAATCCGGTGAGGTCATCAGGATCGATGTCCCAGAGGTCAGCTCCGGAGTCCGGAATGTAGGGACGGTGGACATTGATCGAGCCGAAGACAAAGAAGAAGGGCTGATCCTCCGGCGTGCCGGTGAGGACGCGCTGCATTTCGAGGCGGGAGTTTTCGACGACTTCGTCGTGGCGCACCTGTCTCTCGTCCTCGTCCGCTGCGGTGCCGACGTAGAGACCGTAGCGTTCGTAGGGAACCTTGCCGAAAGCACTCCAGGCTTGGGTGGGTTTGCTGGGATTGAAGTCGAACGTTTTCTGCGAGCGTTGGGCGTAGTAGCCACTTTCGCGGAGTAGATCGACGAACTTGGGAAGGGTCCGGAATGGATTATCCTGCTCAGGCCAGTCTCCTTTTCTCCCTTTCAGGAACGCACCGCTGCCGGTGTTCCAGAAGTAACGGCCTGTCGCAAGAGAGGCGCGGCAGGGGCCGCAGGAGGCGACGTTGACGAAGGCGTTGGAGAAGCTGACGCCCTCATGTCCGATTCGGTCAATGTTAGGGGTGTCGAGGACGTCGTTCAGTGAGGGCTTGTCAGGATCCGAATAGAGACTTGCGTATTTTCCCCAGTCATCGGCGAAGAAGAAGAGGATGTTGGGGCGTTCGTCGGCGCTGTAGAGGGGCGAGGTGAGTGCGAATAATAGAATGAGAAGGCGCATGGGGGATCGGCGCTTCGCGCCAGTGAAAGGTAAAAAGTGAAAGGTGGGAAGGTGGGAAGATGGGAAGGTTCGGAGTCTTGATCTTGCTCTTAATCTTTTTCTTACTCTCCCGCTTCGATTGGTGAGTAAGAAGAAGAGATGGATCTCAGAATCTCGCGACAGCTTAAGAGGATACTCCTTCCCATGACATAGCTATTTCTGTGTCGGAAGCGGCGTGTGAGCGTCGGCCATGCGCTGTTCCATTGCGGCGATTTCGTCGGGGAGCGTCGCGGCGAGGTTGTTGGTTTCGAAGGGATCACTGGCGAGGTCGTAGAGCTCGGTGTTGCTCATCTTGCCCTTCTTTACCTCGCGGTAGGCTTTCCAGTTTCCCATGCGGACCGCTTGCGAAAAGATTTGCTGATCGGTGCCTTTGCAAAATTCCCAGTAGAGATAGTCGTGCTTCTTCTGGGCTTGGGTCTCGCCTTTCAAGGTGGGGACGAAGGAGATGCCGTCGTTCTGTTCGGGGACGGGTTGCCCGGTCAGTTCACAGACGGTGGGGAGGATGTCCTGAAAGCAGCTGATGAGATCGGTCGTCGTTCCAGGGCTGATCGTTCCGGGCCAGCGGGCGAGCATGGGGGCACGGATCCCGCCTTCGTGCATGTCGCGTTTGTGACCGCGGAGGCTGCCGGAGGAATTCCAGAATTTCGGATCGTGTCCGCCTTCTTTATGCGCACCGTTGTCGCTTGTGAACATGACGATGGTGTTCTCGTCGATCCCGAGCTCTTCGAGGGTGTCGAGGATTTCGCCGACCTGGTTGTCGAGGTTTTCCATCATCGCGGCGAAGCCGGCGATGGGGTTGATGACGTCAGGGCAGGGTTCGTCACCGGCCGCGTATTTGCCGATTCTGTCATCGAACTCGGGGAATTCCTTCCGCCACTTTTCATGAAGCTCAGTCGGAGCATGCATCGCGGCGTGGGGAACGGCGGTGGGGATGTAGGCGAAGAAAGGTGTCTCTGCTTTGGCGTTCGCCTCGATGAACTGAACGGCCTTCTCCATGATGAGATCGTGGACGTAGGTTCCTTCATCGAGGGGGAGCTCTTCGCCGTTCACGACCCAGGTCGAGGGGTAATAGGTGTGGGCGATCGTCTGGCTTTTCCAGGCGGCAAATTCGTCAAAGCCGTGGGTGAGGGGACTGTCCGCGCCGGTGTGATGCGTTGTGCCGAGTCCCCATTTACCGTAGAGACCAGTCGCGTATCCGGCGGCTTTGAAGACTTCGGGAAGAACGGTCATCGCAGGATCAAGGGCGGCGCCGATCTCTGCTTTGAGGTTTCCGCGGATGTAGACGTTCCCCGAGTGCTGGCCTGTCATGAGGACAGCACGGGAGGGCGTGCAGACGGTGTTACCGGAATAGTGGGCCGTGAACTTGAGGCCTTCGCTCGCGAGACGGTCGATGTTCGGCGTCGAAATTTTGTCCTGACCGTAGCAGGAGAGGTCTCCGTAGCCGAGGTCATCGGCGAGGAGGTAGACGATGTTGGGTTTTGCGGAGGCGGTAAGGCAGAGGCCGAGGAGGGCGGCGAGGAGGGCGAATGTTTTCATGGGGGAAGTGACGGTCAATGAGGGGGAGAATGACGATCGTTGCGAGCGAAAAGGGGGGCTTTTTCGTGTGATGGGCGCGCCCTCTGCGCGCGGGACGCACGCAGCTACCTCGTGGGGACTTCGCGGACGGTGTAGGCGATCATCGGATTCGCTGCGTCGCTGAAATGGAACTCGTAGCAAAAGTCTTTTCGGATCTGTTCCTTCAAGGTGATGCGAAAGGTGGTCGCGCTGGTTTTTTCGATTTCGAAATCCTCGGAGCGTTCATCGACTTTCGGCGAACCATAGTCTTTGTGGTAAAGATAGGTAAAGCTGTCGAGCTTGACCTTGGCGATCTTTTCAAGCGGCTCGAGGAACTCGACTTCGAATCCGTCGGGCTGAATCTTTAGGGAGAAAACATCCTGAGTTGTCCCTTCAGGGTCATAGGTGATTTTTCTCATCCCTTCGCCGCCGGCCCAGGAGAGATGGCTGTGACCGGTCCATAGTGTCGTGTCAGGGCCGAAAGCGAGGCGGTTCACGCCGGAGGCCAATCCGCTGTCGTCGATAAAAGGAGCGCAGGCTCCCTGGGTGACGCCGTTCACTTCTTCCAGCATAAGACGGACGATGCGGGGGCGGTTCATCTCGCCGATGAGCATTTGCCCGGCGAAGGGACCGAAGCCTTCGGGAATAAGAATCGGCTCGGTCGGGGAGTTCGCCATTGTGCCGTGGGGGAACCAAATCGCGGCTGGTGTGCGGAGTCTTTCCAGTTCTTCCAGCGAAAGGTCGAGTGGCGCGGGACCCGCATAGTCCGGCATGTAGGGGATGCTTGCGGGGTGACCGTAGAAGTTGCCCTCTTCGACGTGGTAGAGGGGACTTGTGCCGCGCCAGTCACCCTGATTGTCGGAGGCGTAGAGTCGGCCCTCGGCATCAAAGCCGATCCCGTTCGGAGAGCGAAATCCATAGGCGAGGGGGGTGATCGCGCCGGTCTTGTCATCGATTTTGACAATGCAGCCCCGCCAGTCGACGCGGGCATACATGCGACCGGCTTTGTTTTTGACGGTCTTCCAGTCATCGGCGTAGAAGTCTGCGCGCGGGAGTCCGACCTCGAGAAAGTTCCCCCGAATCTCGGGGCGAATCCCCGCTCCGTTCGAGGCGACGTTCAGAGCGACGATCCAGTTGCCCTGAGCGTCTTTGATCGGGCCGAAGGCGAATTCGTGGTAGTTGCCTGACATGCCGAAATCGTCGCTGATCTTTCGGTAGCGGTCGGCGACGCCGTCTCCGTCAGTGTCGCTGATGCGAGTCAGTTCGGGGCGCTGCACGACGACGATCGAGGTGTCCGACTCCACGTAAATGCCGAGTGGTTCGTGAAGTCCTTTGGCAAAGATGGACCACTGCTCCGTCGCCGGGTCGAAGACTCGGACTTCGCCCTGGTGAAAGCAGACGAAAACTCGCCCGTCAGGGGCGACATCGATCCCGCCAACCTGTTGGTCCGCGGATTTTTGAATGGGGACGGTTTCGACGGTCCAGGGCGATTCCGCGAGGGCGGCCGCGGTGAAGCTCGCGCTCAGGCTGACGGTGAGAAGGAGGGAACGGATCATGATTTTTTCAGCGTGAGGGTGAAGGTTGCGGCTTCGTCTTGTGGAACGACCCACCATTCGCCATCCCGCTTTCCGGTGTCCGAGGAGAGGGTGGAATTTTCCGAGGCCGGGGTGAGGATTTTCACCTCCGCTTCGGGGGACTCAATCGTGAAGGTCCACTTCACCGCGTCAGGGGTGCTTGTCAGGGTTTCAGAAATCGCCTTTCCATCGACTTCGTATTGAAAGACGGGATGTCCTTTGACGAGGTTGTAGCCGAGGTAATCAAAGCTCTCTGGAGAATTTTCTCCGAACTGAACGCCGTGGACTTTTTCACCGGGGGTGCTTTCCCAAATCTTATCCCCTAACACGTTGCCAAAGCCGTTTCCGTTAGATCGCCAGAGGGCGGTTGCATCGATGAAGTCTCCGCTCCAAAGATAGCGGAGGCGTCCGTTGCCTGCGTCCCAGCAGTAGTTGAAATCGTGGGGCAGGGCGACGGCGATCGCGGCAGGTCCGGCATCCTGCATGAAGATCCGATACATGCCGGGGCGCTCGACGTTGAGAATCGCTTCTTCTCTCTCTTTCTCGGCATTGCGGGCGACTTCGGGAATGTTCATATCGTTTGCAAGAGATTCCTGAGAAGTGCCGACATAGATCGCTCCATACATGAGCATGGCATGTCCGGGAAAGGTGCAGATGTAATGGTAAGTGCCTTTTTCCTTGGGCATTTCAAAGAGAAGCTCTTCCTCGCCATCGGCGTCGAGAAGTCCGCTCGCGGCAATGATGTGCTCACTGTCAGGGACAAAGCCTTTCGCTTGCGAGTCGCCAGTCACGGCCATGGAGGCGGCTTGAATCTCTTCGAGCGTTCCCGGTTTGATGATGACGATGTTGTGTGGCTGGTCGTTCGGATCTTCATTAGTGAAGGAGATACGCAGCATTTCACCGGCGCGCGCTTTGATCCGGACGGGCTCGAATTGCAGTCCCTCGACCGCTTTGATCGCGGCGTAGTGGACCTTTTCTTCAGCGTTCAACGTCACTGAGAGAGCGGCGGCGAGAAGCAGGAGGGTCGTTGTGGAAACGTGTTTCATGAAAAAGAGGAAGAGAACGCTGGCCGGACTCCTTGGGATGACCGGATTACGAATGGGAAGCGGTGAAAGTATGACTCTAACGAATACATACCAGTTCCCGAATCGTGTGCGCAAAAACGCACCCTCCGGCGAAGGACAGGCTCGCGCGGGTGTAGGCGCTTCCGGCCGGTCCGAGGTCATTGATCGCAACGATCGAGGATTCGCCAAGGACCGGGGCGTCCCAGCGGATCACATAGACAGTGCCGTTCATGACCGGGATATAAAGGTGGTCACCAGCGACGGTCGGAGAGGGAGAGGCAATGTGGCCCCAGCCGCTCCCGTGAGAGCGTTTGTCACCGACGACAACGAGGCCGCGCGAGTTTTTCATGTCGTTGGGAACGATGGTCTGGGCTTCCAGCTTGGGATCGTCCTTCGATTGTGGCTCGACGAACCAGAGGAATGAATCCTCTTTCGACTTCTCACGGGAGAGTTGAAGTGGGAGTTCAAGGTATTCAACCGCACCGGTTTCGATATTCACCCGGCCGAGCCAGGGGCGAAGGTAGCTGCGGAAATAGTGCCATTTTCCAACGAGCAAATTGGAGCCCTGAGTGATCATGCGCTTTTTCTTCGAGGGTGGTAGGGTTACCTTTTCGGTCACTCTTATGCCATCGATCATTCGCCTCACGGTGACATCATCGATGATGGAAGTTCGCTTCACGATTTTGCCGGTAAGGGCGTTGATGCAGAGATGCTCGCCGTCGTGAAAAATCGGGGCGATGTTGTCCTCATTGATGCGATAGCTCATCGTGGCCATGAAGCCTTCGATCGGGCGCGTCCAGATCGTCGAGCCGTCGCTCAGATCGATGAGGGAGACGCCGTCCGGCTTTTCGGGTGGGCCGTGGCCGCCACCGCGCCCGACCATGACGACCTTGCGTTCTTTCTCAAGCGTCTGCGGAAGGATGACACAGCCCATGTTCACGCCGCAATCGGAGGTCCAGACGAGATCGCCGGTTTTAAAGTCGAGCGCCTGCAACTGCGTCCACATGTCCTTCGGGGAATCCGCGTAGTCGTGAGGGAAATTCCCGTCGGGGTTGGGTGGGTAGATCTGGCGGGTGAAGACGAATTTTCCATCAACGAGGAAGGGGAGGGTGCGGCCGACGCTGAGGGTGTCTTTTGACCAGACTGTCTTTCCCTCCATGTCGAAGCAGGTGATCCCGCCGGAAGCATTCACGAAAACGACGTGCTCGCCATCGCTCACGGCCGGGGGCGAGCTGCTGTCGCTGAAGCAGCCAGAGAGGCGCAGCGGGTGTGTCCCCGTGATTTCGCGCTTCCAGAGAATCTCGCCGGATTCGGCGTCGGCACACGAGGCGATGATGTCTTTGCCCAGGGTTGAGTCCTCTTTGACCGGCTTCAGGGTTGAAAAGAAGAGCTTTCCTCCGGCGATGACCGGCGTGTTTTGTCCCGTCTCAGGAAGCGTGATTTTCCAGGCGATGTTTTGGTCGTGCACCAAGCTCCAAGAGGTTGCGACGTTTTGGTCGTAGCTGAGATCGCCATCGGCACCCGAACCCTGTGGCCAAATCGAGTGGAAGAATGGCAAATAAGGGAGCGAGAGGGCGATGAGAGCAAACGCGGGGAGTTTCATGTGAGCAGGGGGGAGGGGGCAGCAGGCTAGTCGTTTTCGTCCGCAGGATGCGAGATCAAAGATGACACGATCAGTTTCAACGAATTGAGCCAAAATAAATGACACCGGAGCCGGAAAGTTGAAAGGCAGCTTGAGGTATCGTTGCGCCAGAATAAATGACACCGGATGGATCCCCCATCCGAGATGAGCCAGAAAAGTAAAAACGAG